>Ga0307514_10000210_pt1 | contig 160404 bp, 157 predicted proteins | sample 16_EM_MG_FD_203088 | JGI IMG/M metagenome (GOLD analysis project Ga0307514, IMG submission 203088) | Populus trichocarpa ectomycorrhiza microbial communities from riparian zone in the Pacific Northwest, United States - 16_EM | ecosystem: Host-associated > Plants > Roots > Unclassified...
AAACATCCAGGTGGAGTACCGGTGGGTACCTGCGCATAAGGGTGTGGAAGGCAACGAAGAAGCGGACCTACAAGCAACGAAAGCGGCATATAAGCATTGCGGGAGTTATACCGAAACGCAAAATCCGCTACCTCATTTGAATTATATATCTTTCGCTCACATTGGTCGACGTTTAACGGAGACGAAATGGGAAGAAAGTAAGAAAGAAATTAAAGAGATGGGAAAGAAATCGAAGCACAGTTACCGGTATGATTTGGTGAAGAGGGGGGGTAACGGTGTGGTGATGAAATCCCAGAAATCGATTGCGGCGAGGTTTTATCAGTTTAAGACAGGGCATGCTCTGATGGGGAAATACTTAAGGCGCATCGGAAAAAGAAGAGATATGAAGTGCTGGTGGTGCGGGCACGAATATCAGACAAGAGACCACCTTTTTAAGTGGTGCAAAAGATGGAAACGAGAACAGAAGCGGCTTTGGGTTGACGGGCAAGAGGGGGAAGAGGGGTATGAGGGAGTGGAAAAAGTGATGAAAAAGCCGAAGATTAGTTTGCCGATGTCTCTTGTTTTTGCGGAGGAAAAATGTTCGCGGGCACTGTTAGATTTTCTTTATTTAACAGATGTTGGCAGAATTAGCGGAGTGGCGGAGGAGGCGGAGAACTCAGATCACGAGGAGTCGAGTGATGGGGGGGTGTAAAAGTTGATGTTGTTGTTTTTTGGCGGTTTCTTTTGTTTTTTTTTGGGGATGAGGACTCGCGACTTTGCTTTTGTTTCTTTATGTTACGGAAGAAGCGGGGAGGAAATATGTACGGGATATATGCCATGGCCGCCAGCGGCCGAATGCAATATGATTACAAACAAACAAACAAACCAAGGGAGCATTCACAGATAGTCACTCGTAACGTACTGTTAGACCCCCGGAATATTCAACTTTCTCACTACGACACCTAGCAGTTTTGGCTCGTTAAATTCTCTTTTTCTCACCAATATTTGTTGTCACTGTTTGAAAGGTGTAATGTTTTGTATGGGCGTTCGTTAACTATAGCTAGAAGATGCCAATTGGAGGATTACGTTCGTACCTTATTAATGCCCATTACAGTACCTCTATTTCGTACGTGCAAGCGCGGTTTTAACCATAGTGCAATATCCCCGAAGCCGGTTTCTTTAATATCATAGGTATCACTGCTGAGTGGTTCAATCCAGAGCAAATCATGCAGCTGGCCATGGAAAGGAGGAAAAGACATCCTCCTCCTCCGCCTTCTCCATTTACACTACCAAAAAGCAGAGTAGCTGCTATCACCGGGGAGTTCTGCTGCTCTTGCCTACCCACAACCACCCATATCCCTTCCAGCGGGGCGCTCATGATCATGACCACGCAGCGACCCTTGCATAAGCCCCACGCCCTAGAGTGTACCTAGGTAGGTATAGCACCATATCTACTCGGATTTAATATTGAAATAAAGTACTTGGAATAAAGTCTAATGTTTAAATAAATGTTGGTCGCTGGGAAACCGAGTGTCGTAGTATGATTGCAATCCCTTCAACGTTATGCTCACCACTCCCACCAAAGTTAGAACCAGCCGAACAACCTCCGCCCCTTTTGTAGACTATTCAGCAATCTTCTTTTATAGCTAGCGGTTTGAAGTACAATACATAGTGGTGGTGGTGGAAGGTCGACCAGTGACATGATAGGAATGAACTAAGGGTTGGGGGGCCGTTCATTTCTATAGCTACTGGTTATTCTCTTTCGTTCTCACCCTTCCCTTTGCGCTTTGGACTAGAATTGAAACTATTTTACCTTCGGTTCGACTACGAGTGAGTAACTACTTCTTGGATACCCGCGGGCTTGGAATTGGCTGGCCAATGTGGGTTGAGTTTTCAGGTCTCGCATACTATTCCAATTACTATCTATCTTCTATATGCTCGAGTACCTAGATGGGATAGGAGACATTAGTACTTAGACCAGGAGTTAGGAAGTTCTCGTTCCTGGAGTTTTCGTCGGCCGTTAACCCCGATCTCCAACTGAGCTTCCAGCCCTGTTGTTGTTTGCTCTCGCGTCACTGATATTCCAACTACTAGGGACAAAGGGTATATGGAAGGGAAGCTGGTACTGTCATACTCTTGATAGAGTGAATACAGTATGATTAAAACAAAAAACAAAGCTGATATTCCAACCCAACAGCCACTACGAGTATTTAACATGACAAAACTTAAAGTAATCATCTCAAGAAACTAATCTGTATTGGAACACACCTGAACACTTCTATAGTGCGGGTAAAGTGGTCAAAATACCATTTCAACAGTGTCATGCATGAAATTAATGGAATCAGGTAACTTCGTGCACATCAACACCTAATTTCAGTAGTTATACACCACATCAGCTTAGCACCACAACATCACTTTGTGTAGTGGTCAATATTATCTGACAAAATCATGTACCAACTAGCAGAATTCAGTGTTTATGCACATGAATTAGGAATTTTGGAACTTGATGCACATCAGATACTGGAATTTGCAAATTATTTTTGATGTATGATTTAGGGAATTCAGTATTTAATGCACATCAGGTTCCAAAAGTCCTTATTCATGTGCACCAGCACCAAATTCCACAAGTTCATGTACAACATTGTTAACTATATACAACATCATGCTATGATATTGTTAAATTCACAGCATTGTGCATGCAATTGGTAGAATTGGGTGTTGGTGCACATGAATTTACTCAATTCCACTAATTCCATGTACGACGTTGTGAAATGGTATTTTGACCACTTTACACCACCATACACTTCACATTCACCTCGAAATACCAGAAAACGTCTTCCGTTGACTTGATTAAAAAAAAAAGACGCAGTCCCCATGTTTCATCACTAAAGTACTAAGTTGGTTTTATATTCAGTTACCCACGGGTCCATTGGGTATCCAAAAACTAGAATAGAAAGCATCTCAACTCCATGACAGTGAAACAATGCGATAAAAGATGGGATGAACCCCTGGGTATAAACAGACAAAATGGCAGCGCAGAAAACGACAAGTTCCACCAGCGCCGTGATGCACAATGGTATGAAAAAGAAGACAGGAACACCCCCCTCACCCGCCAGCGATACGCAATAATAATCAATCCCGATTCTGCCCCCAATAATAATTGGTCCTGACATACAATCCTGATGTCATTCAACATTCCATCCCAATAATAATAACCAATCCAGACATATAGATAAACAACCTGGATATGCCGTTTAACATTCCGCCCCAATACAAAATAATACAAGTAGTGCCCTAATTTCATCTCACGGACACTGGGACTTTTTTCTGAGCACCAATGCCATGTCGTGGATATTATATGGTCCAAAGATGCCGTGCAGTCCCACAATTTCATCCGTATCTGGACACTCCAGGCTCTTGACGTTGTTATCTGCAAGGTCGATTGGTTTTTCGGGGCTCATCTCAGGACTCAGAATCGTCTTTGCTCGGCCATAAGAGGTCTCAATGCATAAGCCGATGATCCTATCCTCGGACTCCAACCTTTGAAATGCAACCTTGATACGGAGAATTCTCTCGCCCCCAGGACCGTCGACAGACATCTTGTTGTCACGGCTCAGATTGACACCCTCGGCTTCCGACCAATTCCCAACAGTAATAATCCCCACATCTGAAGTTCCCCGGAACCTAAGGCTACAGACCCCTGCCCTTGAACACCAAACGCGAACCTGCAAAAGCTTCGCCGGTTCAAAAACCGAGATAGCTCTTCCATAATCTTTCGGATCACCGCCACTATACGGGTTGTATTCAAGCATAGGCACAAGTCGCAGGTCAGGGTTCAAATTTTCAACATCGTTCAGCCAATGTAGGCCTGTAGCTTCATCGAGCCGGTGGTATGCAGTACGTCGCGGCTGCTGATGCCGGGATTGCCAGGGTGCGGAAATTGGGGAGTTAGGGCCTTTGGGGCGGAAGAGAAGCCCGACCATATCCCACTGGGGTCCATTGTAGAGCGATGGCTTCTAAAAGATGTTAGTCATAGATTTTTAGGAGCTCAGTTTATTAGATAGATACCTCTTTTTGTGCCCCAAAGATCCCGACACAAACAGATCCCGGTGGTACCTTCCGGTGGTTTGCATCAGAATTATTTTCAACCTTTCCAATCCAGGGCGTAGTCCGGCCATGATTTGTTGAAAGCGCCAGAGCATTCGACCTTAGTTCTCCACGGACTTCCGGAATGAATATTGAATCAATTGATTCTCCCTCGTTTAGCTCGAAGGTAGTTTCGTATGCTGATCGGTCCCCGAATGCTTCTTTAGACCATCTCCCGTTTCGGCGCAGTAGCAACCCGCAAAAGCGACCCATCCGAGTGACATACCCCTTAAGACCGTCAACGCGGCCAGCCTCATTATCTTCGAATAAAGTTGAGACTACGTATGACGCCTCTGGTATTTCACGGTCCTCAGTAATGTCCTCACAACGGGTTTTCCATGGGAACCGTATGAGCTTTGTGAGCTCTTGTTGGGATAGAGCACCCGGTATGGAGGGATCCATTGCAAATATAGGTGCCCAGGAAATCAGTTGATCAAAGTTAAAGTCGAACTTAACTGCGGCAAGGTGTTCGGGTGACACAAATTTGCATTTTACTGGGAACGGGATTGCGCTCTGGTTCCTGTTGGTAACAAACTGCCCGTTCATCAGTTATCAATGTCAGTCAAGGGAGAAGATTTCTCAGTACTCACAAAGATCCTTTCCATCGTGGCATTTCTCTCGTCAGACCGACTCGAGGCACTTATTATGGAAGCATTGTCGTTTTCATCGTCCAAAGCATCCTTGACAGCTTGGCCATCTTCGTCATCCGCCAGTACAGCTACTCCAATGATCCGCTCCCCTCCTTTGTAATCAATGGTCTGTACGAATGCACCCTCCTCGTCGTCGACGTATCCGAAAAATTTATCCTTCTCATTGCTGCAGCAACTGAACTTGATACCCCTCATGTTATGGTAGAAAACGATTTGACAAACCGAATTCAGTTTAACCCAGCCACTATAGTCATTGAATAGCCGTTGTCGTGCCCTGCAAGATATGTCAACTTCAACGAATGTCGGGCTCGTGCCTATGATCCAGCCATCGGGAGGAGGACCATCATCCCACACACCAAGGAGCTCGTCCTTCTCGTCAAATGGTATGGGGCACGTTAGGAATTGAGGGAAGACTGAGAAACCCTCTTCTAATGGCAGAATGAGCCCTAGCTGAAGAAATCGTTTATCCTGATGTTCCACAGGGTTAGTTTATACATATATGCATCATTTCGGATTCAGTAATACCTCATAGTCATATAGTCCATGGATGCCAAATATCTTGCCGGGTATCTCTTCTCGATATTCTGTACCACTGCGACGCCCGTCTGGCGGTGGAGCGAACACCTTATGCTTACCGAGATACCGGGGTCCGAACACTCCACTCACTTTTGCACGATCCGTCACAAACTGTGAAAGTAAGCTAATGCTTTCCATGGCTCCAAGCTACAAATGGACTCACAAGTATTCCATGGACCCCTTCATCACTAAAGTTGATAACGGATGCAATGATACTTTCTCCTTCTGCTAGGGCCATGCTGCTCTGTCTGTTCCCTTCTTTGGTTCCCATCAGCGACGTTGTTGTTGGACGCCCGGCACGATCCACGTAGGCGAATTCCAGCCCTCTCAAGAATCGCTCGTCATAAAATCCAGTAATAGTTTCCAGCCTTCCGGCTGATGGCGGCCGATCGTTCGGGAATTTAACCCCATCTTCATGGTAACCAGCCTCCCAAATCTCCCATTCAGATCCGCATAGCCTCCAATCATATACATCGGCCCCCTCCCTTTCATGCAGTCCTACAGTACTGGGAGGGAGTTTATTTTTCCACATCGAACTCTCATCGTGCGAAAGCGGGACTGTGCTAGGTGGTTCGCGTGGACGGCCAAAAGCTTCCTCCGTGCCCGAGCCGTTTTCTTCGAGAACACCTATAGTTTCGATGAAACCAGTAGAGTTCAAGAAACCTGTAAGTCCGACGAATTTCCGCCAATCTGGTGGTACAGCAATTTTGCGGACGGAGCCGTCCCATCTTCCAACTCTTTTTGAGAAAGTTGTTCTGCTTTTTTCATCATCATCCCGGAAGAAAACCTGAGCTCCACAAATGATCCCATCAGCAAAACAAAAGGCAAACCCTGCCAATTCCTGGCATGCGACAGATATATTCGCATGTTCAGTGCCTTGTCGTCCAAACATTCTTTTACACATCCCAAGCTCTTGATCTTGAACAGAGAACTCTAAACCACAAAATATTGACCCATCACACCAGAGGCGGATTCTCTCCACTTCAACCTGAACTATATCCTCATGCTCTTCATCCGAGTCTAAGTCAAACTTGCCATTTGGTCGGCCGCGATTCCCAGCATATGCCGTGTGGATTGTCCCTTCCGTGCTCGACCGTACTCCCACAAAACCACGCACTACACCCGTTTTAGCGTCTATAGGGGCTCCATGGAGTTCGCGAATAGCCATGCTGGACGTCTCGACAAGCGCCTCGGCAATAGGCTTGACAATTTTCCATATCCGGCTACGGTTTTTCAGGCAGATGTCGGTCTCATCCCATTCCTTTCCAAAATCTTCATCATCAGGATGCCCCGAGAGTCGAGGAGTCCGAATCAGCCGTCGCAACCTCTCAAAACTTCCCCGCCAGTCGATTGGGCTCGGGATGCCCCGCCGAATCAATTTCTCGTGCTTGTCGATCTCTGGACGGAGTTTCGGGATGTACTTGAATTCCTCTCTCAGGAACCGACGATAGTAGCTGTTTGGTAGGGCGACATGGAGAACCGCGGGGCTGGCAATCTTCAGGCAGAAAATGTCCGAAGAAGATAGGTAATTGGATATCTCCAGAATCGTTTCTGGAGGCAGATTCATGAAGGGATCAACGGTAGCTGATCGAGGTGCACACGGCAGCGGTGAAGTATTGGGGAGAAATTTCAAAGGGTTATCTCGTACGGAGATTGCTGACGGGTCGGCGGCCAACCACTATAGCAGTTCGTGAGCCCATATTCATCTCAATTTATTTGTATCAGGGGTATCAATTGTCTCCAGTTCGACTTCTCATTTGACAGGTTCAGCCCACAAAATGTAGAGCAGAGCCCAGACCAACACTCCACGTGTACATTCTGAAAGCTGCCCCGTAGCGTCAAGTTGAAACTGAGTTATCGACACACCAATGAAAGTTATGAATTGGTAAACCTACATGACAGCCGTCCTCATGCCTCCAGTGCCATCCCTCCCCACTACCTTGAGCCTCCCGGTAGTCCACTTCCCCCAAGCGCGTAATCACCTCCTCCCTCTTCCCTTCCTGTAGGATAGTTCGTGTTTGCTCGGCTTGTTGTTTTTCACCGCTGACAGTGATCAAACTCCTAAGGTACCTCCACATATGATCTAATTCAATTTCTTCGTTCATCCCGTCGAGCCCTCTCTCATGACCAGTCTCCTCAATGGCCAAATCCAGTAAAGTCCAGCACTCATCGTGGAAAGGGATTGACGATATAAAGCTTTTCATATGACGCCCGCCAAGCTCCTGATATAGATGGAACCCATAAGTGTTCTTCAACCGGGCCAACTCCGAAAAAACTGGATATTCGTCCGCGGGATCGTCTTCGACTTCGTCTACAGATGCGAATGCATCGGCCCAGTTTTCGCTCTGCCGGATGAGTCCTCTCCCTGTCAAGTAGGCATCTCCGTTTTCCTGTATGTACCGTGCCCAATGCTGTGGCTGGTTGAGCGCTTTGTAGTGGACCAAAGCCCGCAGATTTTTGGTCCATTTCAACTGCTTCACCGCAATTCTCCTTCCATCATAGGCTTGCCGGACCGTTCTTTTCTCACTCATAACCCCCCTTCGTTGTCCCTGCTCTTCGGCACGTTGTCGCAACTTCCGGCTCCTCCGAGCAGCGTAACCCATATCCTGCTCCACCACCTCCTCAGGTATTACCTGATTTTCTTCTCCATCAAAATTGAACTCGCTTTCCAGGTCCAAGTCTGCTATACAAGAATCATCGCAATCTGCATTCTGTTCAACACTGCTGTTATTGCAGATGTTGCTGTCCAGGTCTGGGGTTTCGGTGAAATAGCGTGAACATGCGGGGTTGACAGGAGTACGAAGGACACCGGCGAATGGGCCTCCGCAGAGCGCGCAGTAGAAATGGGTATCGTACTGACGCCGACGGGCGATCGGCATCACGCTATTAAGTGAGGAATTAAGTACTTGGTAGGTACTGCGGGGGAGCAATGGTGAAGACAATGCTTTCTGCTGAAACGATGAAGGGGGCGGAGGGAGGGAGGGAGGGATGGACGGATGGACGGGTGTATAGACAGACAATCAATGGGTCAATGGGTGATGATGGATCAGAAGGGAGGGAGAGAAAAATACCGGAAATACCACACACCTTCGCTCGACTGGAGTCACCGTCTGGGTTGGGTGTTATTGGAATTGCCGTATCTATCTGCTTCGACTCTAGTGTCGCTGGTAGCGAGAGTCAACACGCGGGAGCTAGGGAAGACAACTACAGAATGGATCTAGAGCACGGGTGCAATGGGTGGAGCACTGGTCGGGCATGGTCACGGTCGAGCGTCGCGCATGATGGCGCATGGTAAACACTACACACATTCACACATCAAGCATGGTGGTAATGGTGGTACGTGACAAGGATGGGATGCGGGCACGAATGGAATGCGGAAAGCTAAGCCCAACGACCACTATCAACTCGCACTCGCGAATTAAAGTTGCACATATATCCTACGACTTATAATATATGGCGCCGTTAAATCTCGTCTTACCTGTGCTATACAGATGAGCATGAGAGCGCTCCCGGGGAATTGAGTCGATAATCGCAGAACCACCCCCCTTCATCCAGGTAGTTCAATTAATATTTTCTCTCGTTGACTCATTCACTCCTTCTAACTTAATCCTCCCCCATGCCAGCCAGCCACCGATAATAAGTACGTACTGCGGTACTTAGGAGGTAGGTGTTCTAGCTCTGGGTCTCACATATCACAATACACGCACATCACATCTGCATGGTCCTGTCGATAGCCGCCCAAAATGGATCGACGGATAAGTTGACACCATTCCAGTCCAGTTTCCACGGAAGAAACGAAATCACATACTCTAGTCGGACATTCACGATCAGACGGGACGGTAAGGAATGGAGGTGAGGTGGGTCTGGGCTGTCAGAAAATGCTGTAGGCAAATCAAGATGGATGTCCCTCGATTGTTCTGGTATGCAGAGTAAGCTGGCGCCCATGAAAAACTCTCCGCTAGGTAGCCAAATTTGGACTGAAAGACCTAGGGCGAATCGAAGATCCAACCAGCATCAGCTAGCAAGCGCTTCCAAAATCCTTCTCCCGCTCCTCCCAAATCACGTTAGTTGTATTATCGGTAGTTTGAACGGGAAAAAGGAATCATGCCACACCACGCAGCTCGCTCATGCGGAGTATTCTATCTATTTTCCCAGCGGTTATGCATTATCCTGTTGTAACAGGTGAATTTATCATGCTCTGATGCGGCGTGGAGACTGTCAGAGATATTTCATCCGATCCATTCCACCAGCTACTTGATAAGTATTTGGTATAAGGCATTGCACCAGTTGTCGGAAGGTAGGGGTTTCCATGGGGTGGGACGAATTCAAACTGCACCTACAGACCTACAGAGCGAAACTGACATCCCCTCAAACCCCCAACCAGATCTCCCCGTCGGCCAAGCAGGCAACCCGTTGACTAGGACTGACCCTGTTGGTGAGGTTCGAGTAACATCCGTATTCGATTCCCCGACGCTTTCTAAGTACTATCTATGTAAGTACTTCTACAATCCAACTGTACGAATACTCTACTCGGTATCCCGGCTTGAAGTCTTACGAGCGCCTTGTCCCAGTATCCAGAGTACAACGCTTTGCCTTGGTATATATTACAAACGAAACAACTAAAATACCATATCACATTGCACTTTTGTCGATTGCAGTCCCGAATCCGATGTTTCCTCGATCGACTTCGCCCCAAGGACGGTAAGATCCGATGTTGCACTTCCTTACTCACCTCCTTCCTTTCATGTTCACCGATAGCGAACAACGGTAAAGTCCGCAGTCTAGAATATTTGCTTTTGACGATGATATTCCTCATGACTTTTGCAGCCCGCATTCCACAGCCCGCGTCCCTATTCCACCTTCCAGCCCTCCACCCACACCCATCCGTTTCTCGACCAACGCTTGGACCGTTTACAAAGTTGTTTGTGATATAAATTGCTGATAATACTTAACACAACTAGTTTTAGCAAATGGCCCATAGGATACACTCTCTGCGAATCAAGCTCGCTCAAGCTATTGATACCGGCCAGCCTCGCTGTAGATTCCTGAGACACTACGTGGCCGATAAGTGATATCGATGAATAACGGATATTCTCCCACAATATATCCATCGCCGCCCCAATAGGTCACTTGGTCTATCAGATATCCGCTCGAGTACCTATGGACCAATTATGCTCACCAACCCGTCATTCGACCCCACCAAACGGCAAGGGGAAATTCGTCCGGGGTTTTGAGCGGGCTCTGGTCCGACGCAACGTTTACCATTGGTACGTGGCGCCTTCACCTTGAGTAGACAAAAGTTATTACCCCCACAAGGCCCAGAAGGAATGGCCTATCGTTTGTTGAATCTAAGTGGATATACTTGACTTATGTTCTCGAGATTGGGATTCGGAGAAGCAAAGCCATGTATATTCACGTAAGTAGTTTTCGCAGTAGAGAGGTACCTACTTCTTGGAGTATAAACAACACAACTAACTACCATGTATCTTTGGCGGTAATGCTATGGGGGTACTTCAGGGATACACATGCTGTTACTTCTCCAAACCCCAGTACCGAGTACTCTACGCCGGCCACTCCGTCGCCTTCGCCTCCGCACCGGAGACAACAACGGACGGATCGCTGCGGGAGTGGATGGTGAAGTTATAGATATGCTATGGCAGGGGTATTAACCCAACATGCGTACGGGGGCATAAGAGAGGAACAGACCTACACCTATCTCCTGGAACGTGGGTTATAATGGTTCCTATTACTCGACAATCACTGGCCAAATGAAAATCCTACTTCAGTCCGAGCAGGAGAACCATCGGAATATTCATCTTATAGAATGTCTAATCAATATTTGCCTTTATAGTGGAATGATGGTAGAGCAACTTTTAATATAGTGTTGGTTGTCATACAGCCCCCCCGAGACCTTTGAAGCTTAGTCTAAAACTTCCGGGAGGGGCTGCTGTTTATTGTATGGTTTTGCTTGCTCCTCGGGCAAGAAGACACCAGAGCGGAAAAGAATGAGTTATGGACACCAAAAGTGTCGTATTAACGATAACAGGGGAGTTATGCATGGTACTTCCTCTCCCCTGGATCATAACAACTGAGTTATGGACGGACCAGGACTAGCTCACAACATTCTCAGTTTTCGTCCCACTGCGTCTCGTGCTTGTATATTGCCTTGGTTTTTTTCTGGTAGAAATGCGATCTCAAATTCTGCCGGCGTAAGAAAAATGTAAGTGTGCGCAAGGGTAACACAAACTAGTAATGACGGCGGAAGCGTGATCGTTTGTAGCGGGAATGCACAACATCGATAAGCGCGAAGGGCACGGGCCGGGTTTAGTACGGGGCCCCAGTTTCTCGATGCGAGCAAAAAAACAAGACATTTCGGCTAACCAAACACTTCAATTTCTGCCTATTCCCTTAGTGCCATGGGAAATTACCGGTATGCTGCCATAAGTTTATAGTCTTCACGAGTTGTTCCTTCCGTCGGGCTGAATCCTGCATTTCCGTTGGCGGCAAAATGCCCAGAAAAACAGACAACTCTCAGCAGTACAGATACAAGATACAATAAAGGTAGCATCGAGATCTGTACTTGCACTGGCAATTGATGATGATATATGTATACTGGGTGCCTACTCCCCCAACAATTTTATCTTTAATACGAAACTAATACGTAATGATCAAATCCCTCGAATACCTCCCGAATACGGGGTTGGGCTGCCCCGTTTTAGAAAGCCCACATTCCGATTACATCCTGGTACATTTAGAGTAGAAATATGGTGGGGGACGCCTTTGACCAGGGTGTTTTGAACCCGCTTCGTAGAAAGTTTTCTGCGCCATCAAAACAAAAGATTTTTTTTAATTAGAGAACTAAGATCAACTCAGTTTAAGGGGCTCTATCGATCTTAGTTGCAAAATAAACTATCTGTTGTGGTTGAGGTGCTATAAAAATCGAGGTTCAGAGGGAATGTCTGCTATATGGTCAAAAAAAAAAGGATCACGTGCATGGCAGGGGCTATTTTATATGTGTGTAATGTCCGATTTCGAATCTCCGCAGCCCAGGTTAGAGGCGCCCCACTACTCATGTCGCCGATAAGTCTGTTTGTCACGTGAATCTGGGTTAGGGTTGTAATTTTTTCGCAATTCTCAAGGGTTAAGCGAATATCTGTCACCATGGATTTTTGATGGTAGAGGCAAGATCACAGACATGCAGAGAGCCTATGTTATCATCCTTAGTACTCTCTAATGCATGGTTGTGCTAATAGAATCATTTCTGATGGAATTCGCTGGGACGAAAAATTTACAACCCTAACCCAGATTCACGTGACAAACAGACTTATCGGCGACATGAGTACAGTTCTATCAAACCAAACAATTGCTTGTTGTAGGAATTTTGTAACGAAAAATGCAGCTTGTCAGACATGCCCGAACAAGCAATCGCCATAACACCGTAACCTTTGGGGGGGGTTTCAGCTATTTCTTGGTACTAAATCCTTTTCCCGAGCACACAGTTCGATTGCATCGCACTCTTCCTGGGGTTCGGATTAATGAATATACAGTACTGTACCGAGTTTTAAAGTTCGTACGAGATTTGAGCGTGACGATTTTTCCAATACTGAATGCCTGAGAATGGGCTAAAACTGCGATAAAACTTCTTCAAACGAGCCCTCCATATGCATGGTGCGTACGTATAAACATTGACACTCGGTATAGTACTACATCTCTATATTAACATATTAATACAAAGTCTGCATAAGTGCTAGTGCTTTGTCGTCTCACTCCACATCCAATGCCATCTACGGTATTCGATATGGTACATAGTACAAAGATGACTTCAGTGGCCGAGAGGGTCCGAGTTGTGGAGGATCAAAGACCGGGTGACAAGTGGTGACGAACTTCCCCTTGTATTCTACCTATACTCCCTAACAACCTGGTACAGACTAAAGGAACGGCCCTCTGATGGTGAAATGGCTTTGAATCTTCAAATGCGGCTGGATTGGTAGGGTGATGGAGATGGGTGCAGGTGCGGTCTGGACAAAATATTACCATTCTAATGATTATCAATCAGCAAGGTTCATTCCCACGCAGACGGAACAGTAGAGATTACTGCATCCGAAACGTCGGAAGCATATGTAGAAATACTCGGGCGTTGAAGTTCTATGATTGTGGCTACTCGGATTGTAGTGAATGGCAAACTCCGCGATCCCCGGTGTTCTGCACGGTGAATCTGATGTTGGGGCAGATCTTATGTTAGGGGTAAAACCCTACTACCAGGCTACAATGGGCAGTCTATCAAAGAGTACCGTCGAGCGAGACACGGTGATTGAAAAGAAAAACCTATCCCAAATAGGTGCACTCTAGCCGAGCTGCATCATTACGTCAATCTCCAACATGAGCACTCGCACAACTCCAACTCTAACCCACCATGCGTCCTACGGTTCGAGGCATGCGATTGAATTGGTGTCGCAAGCGATTGTTCTCCTTCACTGCCTACCGAGCTGAAGTCCTCTCTATTCACGAGCTCCAAGACCGAGTCCACCCATCGTATGCTAGTATGATCTGGTCCTGTTACTTTCGCACTCTGGTGGTCCAGATCAGGTAACCGTTGGAAATGTGCACTAGAACGCAATGACAGCAAACTCCTGTTCTTACGGTGGAAGGAAGAACCTCGGAATGTGATGATAGTCAAGAAACCGGGAGTCGAGGCGGTTGGTGATGCTTTGGTCGAATTTGCAAAGTGTGACTAAACCGGTTTTGTTTTGAGTACGTGCAGGCAGCATGCTGATCAATGAGAGTGAAGACATATTACTACCACATATCCGGGAACAAATATTATCCTCGAGCCAACTGTTGCGGCAAATTTTCATCATCGACTGCCGAATCCGGTGTATACGTTACCCCCTTCGTCTCGATCAACGCCGTTCCCTTTCACACAATCAACATATCCAAGAACACCGCACCACTACTTATACCCTAGTACTCGGCAACCAGCAACCTTTAATGCTGAGCAGTCCGAGGGGGGGGAGGAGGAAGAAGAGAATACCTCTTCAGATGTTCATATCAATCCCTACCACCAAAAGACTGATCTCCTCGTTACACTGGGTGGGGATGGCACAATTCTGCACGCTGCTTCCCTCTTCTCAACAAGCCGAGCTGTTCCTCCCATCCTCAGCTTTGCAATGGGGACACTTGGTTTCCTAGGCGAATTCAAATGGAGTGAATATGCCTCTGCCTTCGCCGCGCTTCGCACCTCTGGCGCTAGCGAGAGTACCTCTAATATCCGTATTCTCCGACGAAACCGTCTTAAAGCCGGTGTCTTCGGCGTTAACGGAAAACGAATTGGCGGTGAATGGGGCGAGTACGAAGGCATTGAGGACGTGCACGCAATGAACGAGCTCTCACTCCACCGCGGAAGGGATCCTCACCTGGCTATTCTCGAGATTTTTATCGGCCCTTACTTTTTAACCGAGGCGGTGGCAGATGGGATAATCGTATCAACGCCTACCGGATCCACGGCTTACTCACTTTCTTCGGGAGGGAGCATACTACATCCCTCCGTACCCTCGTTGCTACTAACGCCCATCTGTCCGAGGAGCTTGAGTTTCCGCCCACTTGTTCTACCAGAAGACACAAAGATCACTCTGAGATTAAGTAAGAGGAATAGAGGTAGAGAGGTAGAGGTGAGTGTTGACGGACGCCGGTGGGGCGGGTTAGGGCCTGGAGAAGAGGTGCAAGTGTGGTTGGAGGAGCTAGCGGGCGAGGGTGGCAATGGTGGTATTCCATGTGTAAAGAGGTTGAGTGGGTCTGGAGCGGAGGATGGGTGGGTGGGCGGACTGAATGGGTTGTTGAAGTTTAATTATCCATTTGGAGAAGAGGAATAGGTGAAGGAGATCGCTCTGTCAGACTTGTACATATCTGAAAATTCATTGATTGTATCGATAAAGATGCCACTTGTTGTGAGGAATTGTGAGCCCTAATCGTTTGCCTTGTCCTCATACGCTGTCGTACATCCCACCCCTAATCCAATGCCGTACTTCCAGCCCTTCCCGCTCCCCGAAAACTTCCCGCCAACAGATACACTCTTCTTTCCCGCCACCATCGATGCCGCCGAGGCACCTTTGCTGTTTTTCCTCCCCGGAAACCCGGCGTTGATACACTACTACACCCCTTTCCTCTCGCACCTCAGCGCGTTAAATCCCCACATCACGATCCTGGGCGCGTCACACTGCGGCTTCTCACCAACAACTTTGCCAGTCCTACATGCAGGCTGGGCGTGGAAATGGGGACCGCAACCATGGGGGCTCGAGAAGCAGGTGCAAATGAAGAAGGTGCTGCTGGAACACGCGATCGAACACCTCTCGACTACGATGGACAAGCCAAGGAGGGTATTACTGATGGCGCACTCGATGGGCGCGTTTCTCACCCTTGAGCTACTCTCTCGTATCCTTCCTAGCAGCAGCATCAATATCTCGGGCGGCATCATGCTCTTCCCGACGGTGCTAGAAATCGCGCAGAGTCCGCAGGGGCGGCTTATGGCGCCATTCTTGGCCTCCAGTGTCGTAAGAGCTGCCGCGAAGGCGATGAGTTACGCATTGTCGTTCCTCCCCGAGAAGACGGTAGAATCCATGATTGGCATCGTCACAAGACAACCTGCAGCGGCGGCTTGTGTGACGAGGGCCCTGGTTTGCACTCCGCATGTGCTTGAGCAGACGCTTGTGTTGGCAGCTGAGGAGATGGTGGTGATTACGGGGGATAGATGGAGCGAGGAGGTGTGGAATGCTGGTGGTACTTTGCGACAACAAAAGGAAGACGAAGCGGAGGATAAAGAGGGGAAGTTAGATGAAGGAATAAGGAGTGGGGGAATGATGTTTGTGTTTGGACAGAACGACCATTGGGTTGCGGAAAAGACCCGGGATATGATTATGGCACGGAGGAACGGCGGAGCGAGGATGCTTGTTGAAGAGAGGGGATTGCCCCATGGATTTTGTATACATCATGGCGAGGAGATGGCAGAGCTTTGTGACGGGTGGATAGGAGGAATTTTGGGGAATAAATAAGTAGTTTGATACAATCAAGTACGTAGAGTTATTATACCTAGAATTATCATATTATAGTGACGGTCCAGCCGCCAGCGAGAAAAACTAGAGTGCATATACTCGGTATTCAAGTACCTAGAGACAAATATATACTCTCCTAACTAGAGATATTCCATTCTACAATCCCCACCCACGCCTACTTTGAACACCGAACAGAATCCATCCGTGCCTGTATGTATACCTATTGACCGAGCTGCCACTGACCATCTACAATATTGCACAGCGTACAAAACGCGAACAAAAGATAAAAGAAAAGTAAGAAAGAAATGAAAAACACCAAAACACCAATGCACCACCGCACCTCAAAGCAAATTCAAGTCAGTGAATCTCTCACACGCACATTGATATCTAAATTCCTCTCCCCGCTATCGCATCCAATGCCCCCTCAACTGCCTTTTCCAACTCCCTAACCCTTTCCCTCAACCACCGGTTCTCAGCTCTCACAGCTTCTGCATCTCCACTGTACCTCGTCTCCCAACTTTGCTGCTGTTGTATCTGCTGCTGCCGCCCTTTGAAGAAGCCCCAGACTCCCGGCTTAGGTGCAGTTAGACTCGCACTACTCTCCGGACGCCATGCCTCTCTCAGTGGTGTAGGAATCTTAGTTTCCGCTCCCACTGCCGCAGCTTGGTGGTGACAACTATCGCAATCGTGACCCAGCTCTGACCCAGCTTCGTCAGCTTCTTCGGCGGGGGAAACGACGATGCTGCCTCTCGCGTCGCTGCGAGAGAGGATGCTGTCGACGTCGCTCTCGAAGCCGGAGTCGCTTGCGGCAGAAGTTCTTTTGCATTTACTTCGTCTAGCTAGCCAGAGATCCTCTTCTACCGCCTCGCGCTTGCGGCGTTCCTGTAATAGCTCCGCTTCCAGATCTTTTAGCCGACGTTGCTGTTCATTCAACCGGGCGGTCTGCGCTTCCCTTGCTTCCCGTTCTTCGGCGACGAAACGGTCGAGTTGGGTCTTTAGATTTTCAGCCAGTGTTTTATGGCTGGCAATCTCTTCCCTCTGGACATCTACTTCCCCAATCATATCACCCAATGAAGCGGTGCGGGTGCGGTAAGCGGTGTAGACACGGTCCAAAAGATCCGTTGCTGTAGCAACTGCATCTTCGAGGCGTCCCTCGGGTGTGCGTTTCAGGGCTTCTGCGGGAGTGCTAGGTGTCTGTGTCGGTTCCTCGAGATAACTCTGCAGCACAGCAGAGAACGATATCCCGGCAAACTCATCAATGATATCAGTGCTATTCAGGGTCGCTTTGGGCAGTCGCGGTGAAGGTGAGGGAGACGATGGCAAACTGAATCCGAAGAAACTCCTTCTCTCCAGCGTAGATTGAGGAGTAGTCTCCGGCGTCTTGAAGATAGTGGCCAACAGATTCGCAGCACCAGGCCGCGGGGACCCCGACTCGGACGTGAATCCCATAGGAGAGGACAGCGATCGGGCGTGTTTGACGGTAGCGATCCTCGCAAGCGGAGATGCCAGAGACGATAGTCGGCTCGGGGAGGTCTCTCTGCTGGGGGAGGTCTCTCTGCTGGCCTGGGGACTCACGGCAGGCTCGTTGAGGTCCGAAGGACGAGGTGGAAGGCGAAGATTTGGCGGTAGCAACTCGATAAGTGGTACGTCGTCTCCAAGGGTTGGTTTGTATGGGCTAATACTGTTACCGCGAGTGCTCCGGAACCCACTCGCCGTTTCATTCTCCCAAGGATCGGCAACACCACCGTGCGACGCTACGGGAAATGAACCTGTTGAGCCATTTCGTGACGGGAGGCTATTGCCGGCGGCTAGAGACCCTCGAGCTGGGGAGAGTCGCCGCGGGGGAGTCGAGGGGGGTGACGGCATTAAGTAGCGTATTGTATCTATCTCTGTGTTGAGAAGGATAGCGGAAACTAGCCGGTCTCGATGGAGTATATTCCAGTCGCAGTGTGCAAAGTAACAAATAGTTGTTAAGCTTGTCCTGATTAAAGCCAAAGGTTGAGCGCAGCACGCAGAAAATAGCAAGACGGGCCCAGTCTTTGGGAATCGGTACCGGGAATGAGGTTGGAATTGTCGATTGTTGATCCAAGCAAGATCCCAGTTTCTCGGAATAGAGGAGAGCGCAGCGAGTGAGCGTAGAGTAGAAGGTATGGGTATCGAAAGAAGGTGGTGAGGTGCGTGTAATTATTACGAGGCGGGTTGCAATCCCCTTTCTTCCTTTCTTCGTTCCCAAGAATCTTCCAAGGCTGGCAGTTGTTCTCTCGAAGGGGGCTGGCAGTACGCGTAGATAGGCGGGCCACCTCATCATTACATGGCCATTGTTTACATCCTAACCGCTTCTGTCGTCTCAGCCTCGCAGCTGCGGGAGCCCACCACCACATCTCGTCTCCAAAGCAACACATCCCATCATCGCCACGTTGCGCCTCTCGTTCCTTATTCCCAGTCGCGCTATTTTGGGTTTCGTTATGATTCGTGATGTTTCTTGTACCTTGACCTGTCACTCGTTTCACACGCAAGCGCTGCCTGGCGAATCGTTCTCTAACGAATGAACGCACTGAACTTCCTCTTCCCAACAATAACGCCGTTGACTACCATCATCCTTCAATAAGAAGCCCCTCGTTTCATCCGATATCCCTCGATATAATCACCAAAACAAGCATAAAATCCATCTTGATATGGAGTAAAGTATAGAACTGGAAAAGGATCTAGCCAAATTGTGTCTGCCTTCCGTCACAAAAACCAACGCCTGAGCCTGTATACACCGACCGCTGGGATCAGCATACACTACGGGGCTCGAATAAGTACATAAGCCTCACATGGGTTTGAAGTGAGGCTATCATGTTTTATTAGGTTGATGTGGAGCTGTTTCAATGTGCAGGCTGACATGTGGAAAACCAATTTGTTAGCAACACCGAAATGTAAGCCTGTCTGATTTGACAGCAGCACAAGTCTGGGAAAGTTGGTAGAGTTGACAGGCTTACAGTAGTGTGTAATGCTAGCACAGTGGTTAGGTTAATAGGTTTAACAACCTGACATCAACCTGTCAGTAGTAGAGGGTGTTGCTGTGATGAGAATTTTTTCAGTTACAGTGTAGAGCCACAGATTTCACCCAGTTCTCATCTTTGCTGCAGCATATAGCAGCAAGTGTTGGAATTGGGATGATGAGTTTATCACTTTTAGGATCTACTTTTATCTCCAGATTACATTCCCACTGCTTCCATAATTTTTATGTGTATATGGGTGCAAGACATGCAGCAGCTGTATATGGTAGTGATTATTATGATGGTGATGGGATGGTGATGGTGATGGTGGTGAGAGTGGTGGTTGTCAATGGCAGAGTCTGCTGCAGCGATGGCTGCTACGGTGATGGCTGCTACAGCGATGGCTACCGCAGCGGCCATCTCTTGACAATCTGACAAACCTGACAGGCTGACATGAAGGTCATTAGGCTGTCACTTAAATACACCTGTAAGGCTTGCAATGGACTGTAAGGTCAACAACTGTGATAGCCAAAAATACCTAACAGCCTAAGAGTGAGGAAAACATGTTAAACTAGGTTGTTAAAGATGATAGCCCCATGTGAGGTTCATGTCATGCTTACCTATTTAACCAAACCCCCCATAAAGTAGTGTATGTAGTGAATGCGCATCTATCACATGTCTCCCATTCACCTTATTGTATGAGGCACTTAAGTTAGGTGAGTGGTATTCACCCCTCTAGACAATCACAACTCCCCACTCCCCCAACCAACCTCCCTCGAGGCCATCTGCCCACCTCCACCACCCCCTTCCACCTTTGGCAGTAGCCCAAACTTTCCACCTCTCCCCCTTCATCCACCTCCAAAAGCTGAATGGAATTGGTTCGACCACCCAGAGTCCTCCCCACCGATACTCTTCGAAAAAGCTCTCGCTCGTCACCACAAACCATACCACGGCCCAAAGATACACTGCCACTGTCTCTCCCCTCGACAGCCACACACTCCTATTCTCCGGTCTTAAGAGCCGTCTATAACCCATTGCCATAATCGTTTCGAAAACGATGCCCAAAGGCTGCACCAAAAAGAACCTTGCGGCGCCCCATCCTCCGGATGATTGTGTCCAGCAGCCACTGAAGTGCAATATCGCGCTCATACAAAATGGAATGGTAAGCATAAACGCGGTCGCCGTTATACCCTTTGAGTCGAGGTGGAGAGAGGAGATAACCGAGTGCACCGGCGCCGTAAAGACGCTTCTGAACAACCCGTGCCATCCCTTTCCCCACCACCCCTTTATCCCACCACCATAGTTTCCCGAGAGCCAATGGCCAAACGCATCCGGCCATGCTTCTGGAGTAAGCCATCGTCTTTTCCATCCTTGAGAGGTTCCGGTGAGAGTACCGGCGGAGACACAGACGAGCGCAACAAAAGTGTACATCCCCGAGATTGCAGTAAACATCGCGGACGCAGAAAGGAGGGATCTTATAGTGTGCAGGGTGAGTTGGTGTGCAAGTCTCTTCCATCCGTCTAATGGCATATCCCAGAATCCAACGGGTGGTGGGAATTCCCACGCCGCCATTGTTGACGCTGCAAAAAGACTGTTATACGGCTTCCCAGCTGGGGGAGGAAAAAATCCAGTTGCATGACCCTCGGGTAAAAAGAAACCGCGGTCCAAGAAGCGTGTCCAATACACCAGAAAGTCAAGCCAGGCATACATAGCTGCTCCTCTTAAGGTACGCTTTACAAGCCACGTGCCTGGACCATCCTTAGATGGTGCGGGAAGGGGAACACACCAGTTCCATCCAACACCACGAAGGTTATGTATGAGCTCTAGAACCCAGCCGGCTCTTTCCCAGCCGTCAGGGGGACATAGCTCACCCCCAGCGTCCTGAGGTCCTGGTTCGTGTTCCATCTTTTCCTTGGTCCGCTCACGGCACTCAAGTAACCTCCGCATCTCGCCCAATCTTCTAAACACCAACACCTCCAGGGCCTTAAACCCCATAAAACTAACAAACGTGCCGATGGCGTACCCAGTAGCTGGGCTCAGCGACCCAGCTCCCAAAAGCTGCCAGTAAGCCGCGGTAATGGGTGGCAAGAATATGGCAGCCACAAGCTTTCTGTCGTCCACAGGAACCCAGCACGCTAAAAACAGCAACAGCTGCGGAAGCAACGCTTCGTGAAGTAGGAACGGTCGTTTTGGTACACTCCATGGAAGAGGCTGAGAGGTAGGAGAATAGCCGAGAAAATGTGACTGGGTATACAGCGCGAGAATGACGGTTATTAAGAGGAGGCCGTAGAATGCAGCGGAGAAGACCATCGCGGGTGTGGAGGGAGGCGAAGACGGTGACGACGGAGTGCGTATGGCCACGAGTTGAGGGGGTGGTTATGGCGGAACTAGCAGCTCGGCAGCGTGTGAAACCAAAGCTGTCGTGAACTGGTAAAGAGAGAAAGAGCCCATATTACCTGCCGGTAGGAAGTAGACACAGGAGAAGCACTGAATGGTTGGTAGGGGTTTATCTACTTTTAGGATCATCGGCAAGGGTTACAAGTTTAGAGCTCCACCTAAACATTCATCGGTAGATCACGATTTATGACGCAGAGCATTCCATCATTACTAGTAGTTATAGGAATCGGACCTTCACAAGTAGGGTCAAGCATCCAAACAGGATACCTCTAGCTCAGATGGTGGAAAGGCATTGTAATATTCAGTTCAGGGCAACTGTCGCGTGGGGAAAAAAAAGAAAAACTAACCAACCAACCTAGCAGACGCAAAAAGGAGACCAAAAAAAGAACTCATATAGAACCCACCCTTACGGGTTCACTTATACAAACCGATATAACAACGGGTATCCTATCTTCGTAAACTCCTCACACCCCCAAGGAAAATCATTCAAATCTAGAGCACAATGGTCTTAAATGGGTCATTATCTCCTTGCTCCGTGATAGCTGTAATCTTCTGGGACTTCGGGCATCGTGGTGTCACCATGGGCAGGCGCGATTGGGGCATGTCCACCAATACCAGCGTAGGGCTCTCTCTCAGCAGCCCAGCTTAGAGGACGCCCTGGATGCGCCGGTTCGTGGGAATATGCGCTGCTGTTGTAGGTGGAGCTAATGACGCTACCGCTCCTTCCGTGTCCAGTGTGCGACTCGATGTCGTCGTCGTCGTACTCCTCATGGCCAGGGGGTCTGTTAATCGGTGCATACTCGTCATTACTGGAGAACGCGTCCTTGGTAGTCTCTTGAATTTCATGCGATGGGGTAGTGAGGTCATCGAACGGCGAGATGGTGTGTTGTTTGTAGTACCATGCAGCGTAACCGGCGATTCCAGTGGTTGCAAGCCACAAGAACCTGAGGAGATATAGGATTAGTGTGATTGGATGCTTGGGTTTCAACTGGGCAAATGGCATACCACATAAAAACAGCAAGACCGACGCCAGACTTGTACATCTGACACGCCTTCTTTGTCTCCCCAGTACCGGCTTTGAACACGGCACAGCCCCCCTCTTTCTTCAGTTTCGCGTCCTTTTCCTTCCCCTCCCCGGCGGAGATTCCCTTATTCGTATATGCCGAAAGTCCAACGAACGCAGCGAACCAAAAGATCTGAACACGCGAAACCATTCAGCCACAGCAATAAGAGTAAAGTCCGAAGTGGCATACACTGTACAACACATTCATTCCAAACAGCCAGTACGGATGCGCAAGCCTTTTTGTTCTCGCAAACCGCGGCGACATCGTCAAGTAGATCAAAGTAGGTATATTCAGCCAGCACTAGATTACACCACGGTTAGCTCACAGCTCGCACGACTACTGGGGGCAACTCACCATGGTGAACATGAATCTTGCTGCACTGCCTGCAGACCCGCTCTGTGCCATACCGACACCCACTACTCCAATGATCACAATAGACCATACACCCTGAAACCCATGTATGCCTATCATGGCCTTCAACATAGCGCTGCTGTTGACCATCTTGTATGTGTTGTGTGATATCGCCCCGCCCAGGGTTATGTTCTATCCGAATCCGCTGCTATCGCCTGTGTTGAGGGTAGTAATACCTTGAAGCTCAGTTGGTAGTCTGGTTCAGGCTCGGTGAGAAATCCTTAGAGATGAAGTGCGAGAAAATGGGAAGTGAGGTTGGATACTGATGTAGTTGATTATTATTGATGATTGATGTGTGTGATTTGTGCAAATGACGTTGTTTAGTGTGGGAGGTGGTGTGCGTGCGAGCGGGTGTTTTGGTGTGGCAGAATTTCCCAAGGACAAGACTTTGAGTGAGTGAGTGAAGCACAACACAACGAGAAATAGTGCAAAAAGCAGCTGGTACTTGGTACTTGGTACTTGAGTACGTAAGGTGAAGAAAGCTGAAGACGAGACTGCAGTCGAAGATGATGAGGTGAGGTGAGGTGACAAGCCGCCGAGATCCAACACTTGCGGTTGTGATTGCCCGTGTCTATTCTTACGCAAAGCTTCGCTGTGCTGCGGCTGATGTCTGTTTGGTACTCTACTTGAAACGGGATCTTCTGTTCCTGGTTACCCCAACAACAAGTGGACAAAGCTTCTGGTGAAGCCGAGCCTCAGCTTCTGGTGCGTGAGATGACCCCGGTAAAGCCAGGTATGCCTTGGTATCCAGCCTGAGGGAACGTCATCGTTGAAAACGGGTTCAGCCATATGCATATCAATCGGATGGCTGTGGCGGTGTGGTGGCATGATGAATGCATGGTTGGTATGATGATTACTGCTCTCGTAGGGCTGACAGATAGCAGCACCCCCTTATGCAGAGTATTGTGTTGACAAAGGGACTTTGGCTGATTTACCGTTGGCAGCAACTTTTCAGCTCTATTAGGTTGTGTGAGCCATGTTTTTCCATTCCTCCGCTCCGATTCTGCAGTCAAGTACTTCCAACCGAACGAGGCTGAATGAAATATCAAGGGATGGACTGAATTCTGAATTCTGAAAGTCGCCATATCTCCAACCATGGTATGCTGCTGATGCCATACTTTACATACTCTACCTAGCGATGTGTTGGCGGTCTGGGACCATTTTCCGCTCGACAAAATGGTTCCTCTTTTTAATGTTCTTTACGTTCCCCATTCTGTACCAGTAGTGTATTGTTACTTATTCTTTGCGACGCGTAATCAAATCAACAAGGGACACCCATGCCGGCGGCTTCGTTTATAGATCGAATGGGAGCAAACCAGTTGACATTGTCAACACAGAAATCCCACTCGTATCAGTATTGACCTCGTAGTTTCGCCAAAGACGGACTGGAGTTACTAATGGAAGAAGAGGCCATGGATCTCATCGCAGAAGGGGTTAACTATAGTCAGTGCAGACAGTGTTGTGCGCACCATCGATCAGAAGTCCCCGAATATAGGACAAATCCTGAGAGGAGCCCGGGACTATTGTTGTGGCTTAGTGACTTCGGCATATCATATCACGTGACAAGGCCGACATTGTGTCTCGGGCGGATTCTAAAGTTCGTGGCTGAGACCCGCTCTGTCAGAGATTGTTTGAGCATCTCAATTAAGAATAGTGATATTTTGTCGGGATTGAAGCGTTCTTGTCAATGGAGAGAATTCAAGGTCTTGCATCGCGAGCTATGCGAATCTATACGGCCGCTGATCTCAACCATGAGCTTGGTGCAGGCTATGTGCTGTCCAAACCAATCCTTAGGCCGTTCGCCAACAATATAATTACTATCATCAAAATAGGGTGTGTATACGAGGCGCAGATATCTAAGGAGCAGCTCTCTGCGAGAATAAACAACGCCAACAAGCATCACAGTCGACCCCGCACAAGTTAAACCTGGCCAACCTCTAGACTGTTGAGGCGAGTAATTGATGAGTACGGATATCACGAGTCCTCGACTTGGGGCTATGATAAGAGCACGACCGGTAGCGGTCACACATTTTCACTTTATTAGATAGCTATCGAGTAGCCAATCGAACTCTACTCTTCATCTCACATCTGCGCGCGTACGCCTTCATATAGTAGATATCTTACGGTTTGGTACAACACAGACGAACCCGACACAACTGCTCCCTCTTGGTTTTAGATCATAACCCCCCGGCGGTGTGCAAGAGGACCAACAAAAGAAAAGAGGATGGGATGCTAACTGATTAGAAGCATTACCACCATGGTACCAGCAAGGTTCTACCAATTATCGAACAAGCTGGTGTCCCGGGATACTCGGGATTACTGTAAAGACTCGATAACAATGCACTGCACTAAATTTATAGCGAAGTGACTATGCCGCGGATCCTCGTGCGTGAGCCATGGATTTCCATGATGGCCTGCACACGTTAGTTCAGTGCCTTATTTATCGAAGACCGATTCTCAAGATACTTGGTTGCAATCTCAGATGGTCACTACTTCGTTGGTCGGGAAATTTTACAACGTATGCTCTAAATTACTAGTCCACTTTCTGGCATAGTAACTGTGATTGATACTGGTACAGGAGTTTAAGAACGACCATACATCTCGATCGTGTCTTTGAAGATCCACAGAAACTTTGTGAGATACTGGCAGGTATCAAGTTTGGAAGGGGTCTTTGGTAGCGTCGATATACGCGGTGCCCTGGAAATCATTCTCCGAGAAGGCTCTATCCTCTAACCCTCGTACTAATATCTTCTTTAAACTCTATTGTCTTAAGTCGAGCTCTCCTAAAACGTTATCATCATGTTCAAATTCCATCCATCGTCTTGAAATCTATCATAGGGAAATGGCTACTACTACCAGGTTAGTACAGTCTTCTCTTGTGAAACATTGAGATTCTAATGGTTTCGATGTGTAGCGTTGTGAACTATGGAAATATATACATCGGGGGTGCCGGTGACCGCGGAAAGATGTATGTATGCCTCCATTAATCCTGTACTCCGCCCTCCACTGACAATGATAATTGCTTCCATTTCCAGAAGGCCGGGAACATTGCGAAGAACTACCCGGAAAAGAATAAGGCCAGGGCGGATGGTCGGAGGAGAAATAGGATCGCTGCCGCTGCCGGTGGTGGTGGTGGTGCGGGCGAGGCCATTTTTGTGGAAGGATAAGCTTCGATATTCAAGCCGGTGTATTATCCTTCGGCCTCAGTCGTGATAAAACAAGACTTCTGTGATGTTAACATGATGTTGATTCAGTGTTCACAGACCTATAAGTTGCACATCATTGTGAGCTCATGCACTACTCTGAGCACTATAAATTCTCCCATATAACCAAAGCTGTGAGTCTTATATTTGACGTGCAGCCCAATTTACCTCACAACGATTAACCTCACGTGAACATCCTATATCTTACAGGAACACCTATAAGGGACTTATTCTAATAACGAGAACAGCGAGGATTCACACCACAAACCACCGCCGAATTCCCTCCCCCCTTAATAACTCTCAAACACCCTCGTAGTGCTAACATTCACTCGACTCCACCTCTTCCCCGTCGCCAAGCTGGTGGCAAAAATCCACGGGTAATACACATGGTATAGCCACCACCATGGTAATGGATCCCACACCTCAAAGGTGGCCTCTTTCCATACAAAAACCCTCACAAAGAACCAAAACACCGATTTTGTGCACTCCAGCGGCCCGACCTCCAACGTCATCATATGCAGGACCGGTAAGACAACATCGACCACAAAATCATGGCCAATCCAATAAAACGAAGTTCTCGAGGACTTGTCAATGCTCGGACGCACAACGGTGGAAATGTCTGTGTCATCGAGAGTTTTGCCTCTGTTTGTCTTACTGTACAGCAATTCCGGCTCATCCAAGAGACTGAGATACGCATTCGCCAGCTGTCTAGGTTGTTGTTCAGCGAGGAGTACGACGGCGGTATGGGTCCTGGGGTTACACTCGATCGGGAACAACTTGATGTCCTTCAGATCTTTAGCGGAGGCGTCCTTGACATCAACCAAAAAGTCGAACGAAACCTGCCCCGTCATCTTGCCGCCTTCGAGAGTTTTTGTGAGACGTCTGGTGAATGCTAGCATTGCCTTCGACAGTGGCGATTCCGCCGCCAGCGCCTCATAATGCATCAACATCTCGGCGCTGGGACATGCGACGAAGGCTTGAACTTTTCCCCGGACGACAACCGCATGCGTGCAGAATTCGGCGCCCTGAATGAATTCCTGCATCACCCAACGTTTCTTGGGCGATATCTCGAGGCCCCGAATAAACCGTTCAGTCCCGAGCGGCGTGGGGCGAGGAAGTTGTGTCATATCCGCTCTTGAGACATCGTCCAGCTCGACGCATTTCAGGATAAACTTCAACTCTAGATGTTCCCTCAGGACTTTAAAGACCCCTTCATGCGATTCCACCAGTACCGTCACGGGAGTCTTCAACCCGGCATCGTCAACAATACGAATAAACTCATGCTTGTCGTGAAGAATATCGCAAGTCTTTGGATCGGGCTGGAAAACCTTGCACCTAGTTTCCTTCTCGATGACATCTTTGAGGAGAGCATCTTCGGCTGTCGATGCAACACCAGACACGCAGACCCACAGGTCTACACCTTCCTTCTTGACCAGGCTCACCATCTCAGCCGCATATCTGGCGCGGGATTCCTCGTCGTTCGGTGTGGTGACGGTGTAGTATTTATTCAGAACGTTTGAAAACCTCCCAGAGCTTGGGACGGGGGAGTGGGCAAAATGTGCGGTATCGAAATCAACGCCAATAGCACGGTGTCCGGCACGATAAAATGATCTCGCCAGACTGAGACCTTTGCCCATGGAGATGGAGCTGACCAGTACTGTCCTCTGCTGTGCGTTGTAGCTGATCGGTGGTGAGGGTTTCTGAAAGATGAAGGGCCGGACACCCTGCCAAACGAGACATGCCGCCAGAATAAAAGTGTCTAGAGGAAGAAATAAGATACTGAGACTGATGAGGGAGAGGTTTTTGAAGATGTGCTCTCTAAAAGAGACTAGCTCTGGCATTGCGTCCGTGTATGAAATGTCAAGAGATAGCAAGGGATGTGGAGTGCACAGGAACTCTGGGGATGGAGGGGTATCGAATGGAGGTGAATGACTTATTGAAGTCATTGAATCTCTCAAAGTGGTATCGGGAAATTGAAAGTTTCAAAGCCAATTAGAAAGGCTATCTGCCGTTCTAGAGTTGGAACGTCGAGTTGGCTCATATCTGGAAGGTTCACCCGACCAATGGCAAGATGGGTTCACTGACCCGGGCTCGGACTTTGGCACATTCTACAAGGATCTATTGTCATCCACCTCACCGGTTGCGGGGCGAGGCGATGCAGACGACCGCTTTTACATGTACGAGATATCATATTAACAACCTACGCCGCCGGGATCCATGATCATGAGAGCCATATTGAAATTGCCACAAACAATTTAACTTGTATTGTTCTAAGCACACCACCAGGGTTTTTGACAACCTAAAGAAAGAGAAATACAGGACCACTCAGTAAGAAAGAAACTCAACGCCCATATGTGTATCATCCATCGCATACCAGCGTACTATGATACAATATTTTAGTTTGGCATTTCGACCTCCCTCTATACTCCACTCATGGCCATCTCATTTTTGAGGTTAGCCATCTCAAGCTTCGCATTGAAGCCCCCAGTCTTCATACTGCCGCTAATTGCATCTTTCTCCTCTGACTCCATGAAAATGCCAGTATCACTAGAGTCAACATACGCATCAATACCAGCGCCCTCTCTGGGGTACTCCTTCATGAGGTCTTGGTGAATCTTCAGTGCCTTGTTCATCTCATCCTGAGTAACGTCATTCAAGAACACACACTGGCCTAAAGGGCAAGGGATAGCGGCCCTCAACATTCCGTCTCTGGTCTTCAGGATGGCCTCGGTGCCCTTGCTAAGAAGAACATCGTCAAAAAGAGGATGATTCATAGTCAATCCAGCGCGAGAAAAGAGGTTCAAGATACGTCTGTGATCCTCGGCGGTGATCATCCCTCTGGAGTATGCCAAAGTAGCGGAATACGCCATATCTACCGAAATCGCATGACCGTGACGCAGAGGTGTCTCAGGGGCGAGCTCGAGGGTGGGAGACCAGGTGTGACCATATGCAATAACACGGTCGAGGCCGAGCTCGTGGAGGTTGGGCGTTTCGAGCTTCAACATGACGTGGATACCACGACGGTTGATCTCGTCTGCCGCCTTGATCAGTTCCTGTGAACTACCATCCGCACGGCCAAACTTCATTGAGATGAGCTGTTCGCAGTATTTATCCAAGAGCTCGAAGGTACGGAGGTCGGCACAAGTCGAAATCTTGATCAGCTCCGCGAAGCCATTCCGAACTTGGGCCTCAGGCAAGGTCCGAAGAAAGGTGAAGTCGAGGAAGGTGTGCATAGGAGCGTGGTATGCTCCGAGACGGTTCTTGTGCTTGCCCTGGTTAACGGCAACCTTGATGGAGACCGACGCATCGATTAGTCCGATGACTGTGGTTGGGATGCGGATGTAGTTGGTAGTTCTACGGTAGGCCGCACAGGCAAAGCTACAATGCCATCATCAGTGGGCTGAATGGATGATACCAATGTCAGACAAACTTACCCAGCAACATCGGTGATGAGACCTCCTCCGACAACCAAAACAGGCTCTTTGCGGATGATTCCAAAGTCGGTCATGGCTTCGCAAATGGCGAGAAGAGTCTCCATAGTCTTGGCCTTCTCTCCAATCTTGGTACGGTGTATCTCGAGAGCGATCCCGTGGTAGCGGAAATAAGCCTGCATCTGATTTCCGTACATGGCATAGACATTGACGTCGGCGATTGCGAGACAGCGTCCCCACTTTCTGTACATCTCGGCCAGTTGAGGGTTGGCGGGATTGAAAACGCCATCGAGGAAGGTGAAGCCGTAGGAGATGCGTTCAACACCTTCGACTTGGAAGCCGTTGGCGGTTTCAGCGACGGTGGCTTTCAGGTCAGACATTTGTGGCAATGTACGGGGTTTCTAACGAGCAGATTTTGAGAAAAAGGGAAGTATATGATGAAATATACGTCAAGTTGGAGGAAGGAAGGATGGAAAGAAGCGAAGGAAGGGAAGGAAGGCTGTGAGGAACGAGGAAACAGGAAGGATGGAGGGAACTGAGTTGACGAAGCTGTTGAAGCTGGCCAAATAGTTCTACTAACAAAATACGGGGACGGGGGGAAGGTATGTAGGTACGACCAGGGGTTCCTGGAGGAACAAAACAGGCACGGCCCACGTTCTAAATAACAAGGCACATTCATGCTCAACAGTTTCTGGCTTGATAGTTCAACCAAAGCACCTAGGTTCGATACGCCCCAGCTTTTCGCATCTGATCCTAACACATAACAAACACCAAATGGATGCCTCGCGCATTGGTCCATCAGAGGCGAGGATGTGTGGATGTCTCCAACTTGCTTCCGCACTGGGCAGTACTTCTAGGTTTCCCTTGCTACTTTCTCGTAGACTAAGGAGTATGCGATGGCATGCTTCTGTTTCAGGCAATGGTTCTCCATCGCTCGCCGCGCGTGGCCCGACGGCAGGCGTTCCAGAGCGGGTATCAAGTACACTTTACGCCATTTCCTGGGGTGTAAGTTCCCGCCTGCAGGCGCCTGGAACGGATGCAGATAGACGAGTCTCAAGAACGGTAAGTTTATCGAGATCGTTTTGTGCGGAACAACCTTGGAGCCTTGGCGGGCGGTGCGGAAATCTACTATGGTAACCTTCTATCGTCTATAGCTAGAGGCCGCTCGTAATTGGAGCATTCGCCTGGCGCTTCCGATTGACTTGAACAGGCAGGGTACTTACGGGCCTCGGGAGGTACCTCTCAGTACATGCAGCCCGATGAGGTCAGTTCGGTCAGATTGGCTCTCCGTCTGACCGGCCCAGGCTTTACCAAACCGACCGCCGGCGGCCAGGTATGCTAAGGGCGGCTTTTCAAGTCTTCATCTGACTGGTCTGCACGTAATATCTGCAGATTTACTGCTAACTGGCTGAACAAACACTCAATGCACAGAACGCCAGCCTGATGCACAATCCACCTTATAAGGTATCCCACCGGCCATGGAGGAAGTAGATTAAGTTACCGGTAGCTAGAGATAATCCTCGGCATCTTCAAATACCCCAGATACCTGAAGATATCTGCTGGTACCCGTAAACATCCCAAAGGCATCTACGCCTGGGGCTGCTACATTCTACAACTACCCGCAGACATCTACGCCGGGACAAATATCTTTAGATAACTTGGCCTTGCAGGTTTCCTATAAGAAACTGCTATTGGTCTATGCCAAGGGCGGTAACAGAAATTATAATCTTATCTGACCGCCTGAAAACACACTACTGCATCGTTGTTTCCAAAGTAGCCCTATCCAAGTCGCTGTCTCTTCTCTATGTCGGCATTTGGACTGGCTGGACTTGTCAAGCCGGGGTGGCAAGTTTTGTGCACGCACACGTTTCAACGGTTACCCACTCTCTTCATGATTCACCTCAAAAGGGCTGAACACTATTTGCCGTGCATGTGTGAAGCCAAAATGTACCGATGGCGCCAAATATACATACTATCACTCCACACATCTGGACATGTAGTTGAGTTTCAGTGGAAAGAGCCGAGACCATAGAAAAATCGAAAACGTAAAACTGCTTCCATTCCTGGCGTAAGTAGAGTACGCAAGAGGCGATAGAATTGCAAGGAGACGACAATTGCAGGCAACTACATGTATTAAGGGTATGCAGTCTCCCGTGTGTTCTGCCGCTTCTACTACTGCCGTGTGTTGGAGCTGGAAACCTAGAGTCTTCCACATAGCTCTACGAAAAGGTACCTTAGCAGGGCCCGGGTCCTCCCGACTGGCAATGCATCTATCCATCTAGCCCATGAAGGCGGGTACCTTCCCCATTCTCCTTCTCCTCTTCGTTTCCTATTACCGGAATCTGCCTCTATACGCTCCAACTTCTAGGAGAGCTTGCTGGCTATTGAAAAGGCTGTTGCCAGTCCCTAGTCTCGGAACCCTTACCACACTCCGAGACTAAGTCAATCCCCTTCTTTCTATCAGCCTTTAGCCGCCTTCTACTAGCCTGTTATCAGCCTTTAGGAAGGGTTTTGACAGCGAAAGAAGGCTTTCAAGATGAGGGTTCACACCAATATTACTGTTGCAAGAAATGAGAGGGAAGGGTCCTATCTATACTATAGTGCTATCATATCTGCCAACTGTCAGTGCCCAGGTACGCCGTGAGTACCATTTAAAACCCGGGTTGAAAACGTTTATAGAATTAGTTGCACTCCAGTACGGATAGGGCATGTTTATAAACCCCTCCTTTTGTTACAATAGCTACTTCTGAAAGCGTACTTCCTCAAACCATACCAAGTCCCCCATAAGTAAGTACACCACACTCTATCACTACAACTTCACCATTAAAAAAAAACATTCGCAGAAATGGCAGGCAGCAGTTTCACCTCTGAGCACCGCTATAGCAAGCAAGGTGAAGTCTTCGTACGTTCCTCCGTAACCCCCCCCTTCCATTATATTCCGTCACTCACATATCTGCATATCTGCAGCACGACGACGGCCGAGAGCAAGAGCTTCTGAAACGCATCTTCTCTCTCCCCGAAGAGGAACTCAGCAAGCTCCGCAACTGCCCAAAAGCAATCCTGGAGACAATCGACCGATTCGCAACCGAGAAGTACCTCATGAACGTCGGCGAGATGAAGGGAAGCCACATCACATCTCTGATCTCTACCCTGCGACCAAAGGTTTGCCTGGAACTCGGCGGGTATGTGGGCTATTCTACAATCATGTTTGGCTCCGCCGTCAAAGAAACGGCAGCGGGAAGCGCCGCCAGATACTACTGCCTCGAATACAACCCAGTTTTTGCCGCCATCATCATGGCCTTGGTTGACCTGGCTGGTCTCTCAGATATTGTCAAGGTCGTGATTGGTCCCTCGACTTCATCCATTTCCCGTCTTGCTGCCGAGGGCGTTCTCAAGGATGGCGTCGATTTTATGTTCTTGGACCACCTGAAGCCGCTATATACACCGGACCTGAAGCTGTGCGAGAGCCTGGGACTCATTAAAGTCGGTACCGTTTTGGCCGCGGATAACATGGTCAAACCTGGAAACCCGCCGTACCACAAATATGTGAATATGAGTCCATCAGAGAAGGCTGCCGAAGCTGAGGGTAAGAGAGGTGCGGAACGTGGAGATCCGACTTTGAGGTACGAGAACGAATGGGTTGAGAGCTGGGAACCGCAAGCTGTTAGAGTAAGCCTTCTTTTTTCGCAGAAGTGGAAACTGGTACTAATGGTAGGTAGGATGCACTGGAGATTTCGAAGTGCGTGGAGCAGGTTTCTATCTGATCAGTTGCAAAAAGGCACCCTTAGACTAGCTTCAGGCTTCCGGTGGAATTTAGCTATGTTAACTCATCACCCTTTGGAGATAGACGTCCCAGGGGCCTGGGGTATTTGTCAGGTTAAGAGATTGGCTTGAATAAAACTGCTTGCTGTACTCTTAAGTTTTCTCGCTCCCAGATCCTTCAATAAACCTGCTGTGGGTCATGACAAGTGTAATCTCAAACAGATAGTATTCTCTCAAAAATGGACAAGCGAATTCCCATTTGATATCTGTCTATCTGTCTAGCTTCTTGTCCGTGAAGTCGGCTAATATGTCAAGAAAGTCGCTTCACCGGTGAGTCACTCTACTGATGAGTTGACTTGCTTGTCAATTGCCGCGACTAGAGTGCAAAGTTAACTTCTTGACAAAACAAGCCGGATTTTTTGTACAGTACATGCGCCGAGTTATGTACAAAGTCGCCCTCTTGACGTATAAGTTGGAACATACATATCGCCCTGTATATGGACTGGTAGGTCATGGGTTGCATAATTTCATCGCAGCATACATCAATCTAACAGGAAATCTAGCGAGGTCACATAATGTTCTTCCATTCGTGAATTGGCGTATGTTCGTAAAGGTCATTGAAGTTCGCAAACTAGTACGGATCACGTTACGTATGGAACAGAACACATCACCGTCATTACCACAAATGCACAAAAACATCGAATCAACAGTACCAAAACAAGTCGAGTATATCAAAATTAAAACAAAGGCCACCAGCTAAATGCTATTCTTTATCCTAACATCAAAAACATTTCTACGCACCTACTACTAGTAGACCATCACCACTCAATCTAGTTTGAAGCCTTCATACAAAGTTCTCTCCCATTCGCCCCTTGCCATTTGCACAAACTTTGCTGAAGCGCCATCCCAAAAAGACTAGCAATTGTGACCGAGATAACGTCAGGAGGAGCAATGGTACTTAGTAAAAATTCCCTCAGCGCAGTCTCTTGACTCTGACTGCGGACTCCCTCGCCAATTTTGTCCGCTGCATTGGTAGAACCATCTAGAAACTCTATTGTTTCTTCTCTATTCTCCGTATCCCCTCTGTAAGCTCTATCCCGAAGTCCATTCCTTGCTTTAGCTTCATCTAAAGCATCGTACACTGCTGGAGGAAGTTGTTTGTCCATGACTTTCCAATAAGTGTTGCAGAACACGACACCTGCCATCATGCCTTGGACTCCGGCGAGAACGACGACACCCATTGGGCCATAAAGAACCGCTTTCTCTGGGTCATCTGGAGAGGATTCGATATTCGAAGTCATATTACTGCTATTGGCCAGTTGAAGCAAAAAAGCACTTCCTTCTATCATGACAAGCGTCCAGTACGCTTTTGTGGAGCGGGTTTCGCCGCCCGGAAGTCGAAAAAGCCAGAATGAGAAACGCCCCACAAAGCTTGACAGTTGGTTTACCGTCAACTAAGTTTGTGGTCAGAAATAGATCGCGGAAGTCAAAAGTGCACCTGATCCTTACGTAAAGGGGATAGAATTCACGGCTCTCCCGGAAAACACGGTTGAAAACATCCGTCAGAAGAAAGGACTTGCTCTGGATTGGAAGGTAGAAGAGCAATGTTGGAAAGATTCCCTGTGAAAGATCGAATTAGTCTCAGCGCTTGGCGAAGCTCGTGGCGTTATACCTGGCTGATGGAATTCTCTATAAAGAATATTGAGGCAAGAGGGAGCATGTAAGGTATAAACATCGGCTTTATTATCCGTAGTTTGTCTCGCCATGGTAACCGCACAATTCCCTCTTTTACCTCCTCCGTAGTTACTGGGGCATCTCCATCTGGATCGGGAAGTATAAAAACATAGGTAAGCAGCGCAGCAATCGGTGCGAGGCCAACAATTGCAAACGTATTAGCTGGCTTCATTCCAAGCCGTGATGTTGAAAAAGTATAAAGCGAGGCACCCAACAAGGCGGCGGAACCGCTTCCAACTGTGTAACCTCCAAAAGCGTACTTTGAACCGTGGGGATAACGTGCACACAGCATTTGGAGCGACCTACACCGGGAATCCCGTTATCTTCCCACACCATAATCCATGACACCCCAACACTACCAAAGAGACCTACATGTCACAAAGGTTTGAGCTCAAAGCGGCTAGCATGACGCCCAGAACCAGAATCCCAATCTTATCGAACAACGCCAGAATTTGTAACCCAAGGAAAGAGGATATAGCGCATATTACTAGTCGTAGAGGATAGTTGACTTCTGTCGTCAATGACGTGGACTCACGGATTCCATCACCGTCTAGATCCAGCCCGCCACGGCGTGTAAATAGGGAAACAATTTGAAAGTTCGAGCCGTCTGGAAAACGTACGAAAGGCACTATTATTCGAGTAAGAATGGACGGAATGCTATAAGCAAAGAGAACCAGGCCAGTCGGCGCTTTGTCCGCGACTAGACTTTGAGCAAGTCAGTAATTCTTGAGAAGCTCCGAGGCTAGCTACGGAACCTACTCATTGGAAGCAGTTATGATAATGCTTACGGCAAAAACTCTCATCAGTAAACTAGATTAATAGATTGAGACAAGTACCGAGATAGAAATGCATAACCCTTACCTGAATTGCATGGTCATCAAGGTTTCTATCAACCAGATACCCACAGCCAGCCTCGCTTTCGCAACTGGCCGCATTTCGACGTCGATGCGCACTATCTTGCTCTTTGATGGATGGCGCCTTGCGTAAGTGGGTAGGCGACCCTGTGCACAGGATGTATGTAGGAACAGTAAAGCAGGCGCTGTTGGGGTCAAGGATCCGCTTTAATCCATTTGTCTCGTACGAATAGATAGGCTTCAAAATAAACGGGCAGCCGTGGGCAGTGGTGGAAGCTGTACTTAAACGAATGCACTTAATAGAAAGCTAGAAAGAGTGACTGTTTGTATTACAAGAGCGTTTGTCAGTCAGGGGTATCGATATTGTTGAGGGATGTGGTTGGAGGGTGATGCTGTACAATAATGAATAATGAATAAGGGTATCTCGGTCTGTGGTTCGGGCGTTCGGCATGTTCATGCAATTCAGAGTCCTTACGAACTTAAAAAGACAAACTCAACAGCTGCATAAATGACTTAACACTCTGAAGCCCTGAACGCCTTTTCAGTGCTGAACACTGACCGCCTCTCTTATCATCTACTGAAGTCGGCAATGATTTCTTGTTGTGACGGGCACCGGTGAGGCATGCATGAAGTACTACCATATGAAAAAAGGGGAGTTTTAACGATTGTCCTAAGTAGTATTTGATTGTATAACCGTTGGTAGAGCGTTTTGACCGTCTATTGACTGTACCCAAATGGTATCCAAACGGTGTCGCCACGGTTATATAAGGGCAATCTACTTAGGACCATCGTTAAAAATTTCCCTTTTTTTATACTGTATGTCTCGTGATTATATGATTGTATAAATTTGCACGAGTGCTATATTAGTCTCCCGCCCTGCCGTATCACCCAATGAACTACATGTATAAAGGGATGAATATAATGTATTACTTCCCTATAGCTCCTCTTTACCGAGAGATACCGTCGAGTTCCATTGGCGACAAATCCCACAACAATTCTTAATTTTAATAAACAGCACAAAAACCTCGCATTTACGGGCATTCGGTATTCTGGGGTACAATAGCCCCCTTCATCCCCAAATCCATAGCATCTAATACTCCCATTTCGCTCGGAGAAAGCCCAAAATGGTAAACGTCGATATTTTCTTTGATGCGTTGGGAGTTATCGCTTTTCGGGAGTGGGATGTATTCATGCTGCAAAGCCCAGCGGATGAGAACTTGGGCCTGTGTAGCATTGTGCTCCTTAGCAAGTTTCGTGATGGTGGGATTGTCTAAGAATTTCCCCCGTGCAAGTGGACAGTACGCTTCGACTTGGATGCCATTCTTCTTGCAGTACTCTACAATAGGTCGTTGTTGGCATTGAACATGTAGCTGATTGTGATGTTATTAAAGAACTCTCAGGTGCTATTGGGTAATCCTAACCTCAATCTGGTTGGATACGGGCATGGTGGTAGAGTACTTCTTCATCTCCTCGAGATGCGTAACACCACTTCATTGCGAGTCAGCGGATCAGTTTGTGTAGACTGCGGAAGGTGTTATACTAATTGCTAACTCCAATAGCCTTAGTACCGCCCTCCTCCAAGAGTTTCTCCAGAGCTTGCCAAAGTTCTCTTCTACCTTCGGGGCCGCTGCTGGGGGTGTGTATCAAGAACAAATCAATATATCCTAAATCAATCTCCTTGACGCTTTGGCGACATCTTTCAAGAGTCTTCTCAACACTACCGCAGGGACTCAAAACCTTTGTTGTGATAAAAACTTCCTCTCGAGGGATGCCCGACTCTCGTACAGCTTCTCCAACTTGTGCTTCATTCTCATAGTATTGTGCTGTGTCGATGTGACGATATCCGCACTGCAGTGCGGCCAGGCAAGACTGCTTGCAAACACCAGGGGGTGACTGATATACGCCAAATCCAATGTTTGGGCAACGTAACGGAACACGAGAGTTGGGCAACTCGACAATTGATCTAAGAGTGAGTTCAGAGACGGACATTATGGCTGAAGGTGTAGTGTGGTGGTCCGGGAAAGAGGAGGATATGATTAGGAGTTACAAGTCGCTTTGGACGGAGTAGAGCAAACAATAGAGAAGCTGAGTTTCTGGGTCACGTCTGTTTGCGCGTCTGTCTGGAGCGGGGTCGACGGATTTAGGATAGAACAAATCACTATCTTTCTAGAGTATAGTAGTGCAATGTAGTGTAGCTCTTTGGATCGAATTCAATGGAGACGATGCAACCTTTTCCTAAACTTTCCCCAAACGCTATTGAGGTTATACTTTAGATCGTACTATGTAAAGACCCCTAACCCTTACTCACTCCCATCTCGATGAGCCATTCTCAGGTTGAATAACACCTATTTAATAGCTACCAAGCAACCGGAAAACTTTACTTATCATCCAACAGCCAATTAATACTAAGTACTTCCAACGGCGCAGTTCGTGATGAATATCATCACAGCATGCAATCTCAGCAACTTCCCCACTTCTTTGTTACTACTCTCGGTGATGCCCAGCGCATTAATAACAATCATCCTCACCACATCTCTACTATCAATGAACTCCTCATACGGCGAGCTGGAACGTCTCCTGATGCAGTAGCTGTTGGGATGGGTATCCCGCCCTCGTCGGGAGACGGTGATGAGAAATGGAGAACGGTGGTTTACAGTATGTATATCTCTAGACCGTGATACGTTAATGCTACCTTCAACTACTAACAAGAATTAAAATTAAAGCGTATTCGCAGCTCCTGAGAGCGACCACTGCTGTTGCACATCGCTTGTCCGCTTATTTACCACCAGCGCTGAAGATCGATGGAATAGGCAATGGACCAACCGTCGGAATATTGTCAGAAAGCTCTTGGGATATGCTTTTGTGCTTCCTCGCGCTGGTCAGGATGGGATATACGGTCCTTTTGATAGCGTAAAAGTTCGGAAAATGCGTTCATTAGGTCTCTGGGTTAACCGTTTGGTAGTCCCCAATGTGACTCTCAATCAGTCCGACATCTGCTGGAATCTACCTCTGCAATATTGCTCCTGCATTCACCGCGCCAGTCAACATTAGCCTCTTCTTCAGTTCTACCAACTTGTCGTCACAGGATCATACCGGCCTCCGAGTATGCGGACGTTTATTTCCCCCACGACTGGTGGCCAACACCTTCGTTCATCAATTCGTCCTCGGTAGCATATATTCACCATACCTCTGGAACAACCAGTGGATTACCGAAACCAATCCCTCAAGTGCATGCTACAGCGACAGTTCACCTTCCCTGTCTCATTCCGAGTAAGCCAGTAGCAACACTGACGACGACCCCATTGTATCATGGAGGTGTTGCGGACCTTTTCCGATCAATGATGTCTTGCTCAATGATTTGGCTATTCCCATCTTCGATCCCTATCACTTCACAGAACATCGTTCATGCCATATTAACTGCGGACAAAGTTCTTCCAGGGTCACCCGTGAGACTTTTCACCGGTGTTCCGTACATTCAAAAGATATGTCTCGAGGACGCAGAATGTCTACAGGCACTAAAAAAGATGGATATTGTTGGGTATGGTGGAGCACAGCTACCAGAAACCATCGGAAGCGCACTGGTAGAAAATGGAGTAAATCTGGTCAGTAGATTTGGAAGTACTGAATGCGGATGTGAGCTTAACTATGTCTTGGGAGTGCCGGATGAAACTAATAGATACAGTTCTGATGAGCTCATACCGAGATTTCAACAAAGATAAAGCATGGGATTACCTCCGGGTATCTAATGATACAACAGGAATCTCTTTTGAATGTCAGAGCGATGGAACCCAAGAGCTTGTAGTCCTTCCGGACTGGCCACATATGGTTCGCTTCTGCTCGCTTCTTCGAATATGAATTCTCACTCGAGTTGACAGGCTAAACGCAACCGTCCTGATGGATCATTCGCAACTTCGGATTTATTCACACCTCATCCTACAATTCCTAGGGCATATAAATATGCTACGAGGAGCGATTCCACCATCGTTCTGACTAACGGCAAAAAGTTTGATCCAACACCAATTGAGGTTGAACTAAAGAAGCTGGAAATCGTTGAGGAGGCAATTGTGTTTGGCCAAAACAAGGAATTCCTTGGGGTTTTGGTATTTCCTTCATGCAAGAAAATATCCAACATCCAACCCTCGGAGCAAGTTAATAAAGCTTTAGAAGCCGTCAACGCAAAGTTACCATCGCACGGTCGAATTGTGCCTGAGATGGTGGTATTTATTGAGTATGGCAGAGACTGGCCAAAAAGCAGCAAAGGAACTGCATTCCGGAACGCTGCCGAAGAAGTATTCGCAAACGAAATTGAGCATGCACGCCAATGCTATGAAAATATTGGTAGCGGGGTGAAGAAGGCGGGAACTGAAGAGGAAGGGCTTCAAAAACTAGTTGCAAGAATAGTAGAACAAGTTATAGGAAGGGAACTCGACTGTGAGGAAGACTTTTTTATGGCTGGTGTCGACTCAGTTATGGCCACTGGCATTCGGAGGATGCTTCTGGGAGCCGTGCGTGTGAAAAACCCCTTACCTATCAATGCAGTTTTCGAGCAACGGAATATTAAAAAGTGGGTAATATTTCAATGTTTCCGACCAATACTGACCGTTTAGCCTCGCCCAATACTTAGCCGCAGGTCACAAAGTAGACCACGAAAGCGATCATGAGCTTGATACTATGCGTGAAATGGTCAATCAGTTCAAGAAAATCAGTGTTGAAAAGGATATATCAAGACCCCAAGTTGTCGTAAGTAACCCCCATATCAAAGTGCATCACTCTGACCAGACACAGCTCCTTACTGGTGCAACTGGCGCACTCGGCGCCCACATCCTCCATGCCCTCCTCGAAGCCAAAGTCAAAAAGGTCATATGCCTCTGCCGTGCTGAGTCCGCTTCAGCAGCTACTGTTCGAGTCCTTGAGAGTTTGAAACGAAGAAAGCTCCCAATGATGTGGGATGAAGCGACTACCACTGTGCAAGCTTGCCCCGCCGATTTTTCGGAAGCTTACCTTGGTGTGCCAAAAGAAACATTCTTCAAGTTAGCAATAGAAGGAACGATGATCTTACATGCCGCCTGGCCTGTTAACTTTCTTGCTTCACTTTCCTCGTTCGAGGCTGCTCTTGCTGGTACCCGGAATCTTTTGGAGCTAGGAAATACAGGCACTAAAAAGCGGTTTGTTTTTTGCTCTTCAATCGCCTCGGTGATTCGCTCTCCCTCACCAATCCGGGAGGAATTATCGGACAATCCCGAAGACGCTTCTACCCTTGGTTACAGCCGCTCAAAATGGGTTGCGGAGGGGGTCGTACGCAGAGCTGGTGGAGAAGTGGTAAGGCTTGGGCAGTTGTCCGGTGATACCAAAGAGGGAGTATGGAATCCGGAAGAAGGTTGGCCTTTGATCCTGAAGACTCTTGGTCAAGTGGGTTGTTTGCCAGAGCTCAAAGAGAGCATTCAATGGTTGCCGGTCGATATTGCGGGTCAGATAGTTGCGAAGATTTCACTTGAAGGAGGACATTCTAGGGCCGGAGTGTGGCATGTGATGAATAGCAGAGCAATGGAGTGGCAGAGGGTACTTGATGCAATGAAAAACTGGTGCGGAAGGTTTAAGAGAGTTCCTCCTGAGGAATGGGTGAGATTATTAGAAATGGAAGAGCGAAAAGGGGCTACGGTGAAGCTGCTCGGACTTTGGAAAGATGCAGTGAGTTTATATCCCAACTGCTCAATCGACCCTAACAACTGATCGGTACAGTACGGAACCAATCTGGTTAAAAAAGAGGTTAAAGAACCAGTGTTTGAGGTGAAAAATACAGATGAGGTGTATCCCGGATTTGCAAAAGGAATTGATATTGATCAGGCTTATTTGGGTCGAATTTTTGCAGCCTTGGGAATAGAGAGAAGCGGACAGGGGCTTCCAAATTAGTTTATTCTGCCACTGTTTCGCTCCAGAGAACGTTAGCTTTCAAAAGCTTGTGGGTAGCGTAGATGGGTGATGGCTGCGCTCGCAAACCAGCATCTGCCTCCTTTGCAAACTTAGTTGTTTAGGACCGAGCTAGCCGACCGACGAAAACTTTGGGCACGAGAGCAGGTGACGACTATGTACTACAGCTGCTTGTCTTTATTGAATCATGGGTTCTATTAATTCCTTTGTGAATCGTGAAATGTCAGTGTTGTTCTGAAGCTGAACGCATTGCTCTCAGTTCTCTTTCTCTCGCCCTTGCCCTTGGCCCTAGGCCCTTGGGGCCGTCATCTAACTCATTTCCTGTGATTAGCCGCATAAGTAAAAGTAACGTAAATCCCAGGTAAGCTATTCCAGCCTCAGGCAAGCTGCAACCTCATGCCAAACATCCACAGCAATAATGGAAGACGACATCTACCTCCAATCAACCCAATACCGTTACTTTACCTTCACGCCTCAAAAACTTTCTGAGATTCGCCACCATACCAACGCCCTCGCTTCAACGCGCCTACAATCCGACTTGCAGTCTCTAATCTCCTCCGGCGACCTCACCCCATCCTCGGCCTCTCCCGACCCCTCCGCGTCCCCAAACCCAAACAACAAACCCTCCATTCTTGAGCGCGCGCCGCTCACTCCCAGCGAGGAACTAAAGCTCGTCTCCTACTACCTCACCACACTCGTGGCGCTATGCGATCACTTCAAAACAGGTTCCGCCGTCAAGGCAACGGCGCTCACCTTCCTGTCGCGCATATATCTCCGCATCTCGCCGCTCCAGATCCACCCAAAAACGCTTATGCTCCCGATCTTATTCTTAGCGTTCAAGAGCGAAACCGGGATGCAGAGCGCGAACTGGTTCATCCGCACAGCCGCAGAGGCTAATTTGACGATAACTAAGGAAGAACTGCTGGCGCCGGAAATCAACATCGCCATGAACCTTCGCTGGTCTTTCCACATCCTACATCCATATCGTGGCGTCGAGGGTGTGAAACTCGAGCTTCTGGCGCTCGCCGCAGGGGTATACCCGGGTCAGCAGGTAGACCGGGGAGGGGGAGGAAAGAGTCCGTTCACACGAGAAAGGGTGGAAAAGGCTTGTGCAAAGGCGCGGACGCTACTGACGGGGAGCGCGCTGTTTACGGATGTCTACTTTCTCTATACACCATCGCAAATAACGATGTCGGGGGTGTGGACGCAGGATCCGTCGCTAGTCGAGCATTACCTAGGCGTTAAGTTTGCGAGTGAGAAGACGCGGGCGCGGCTACTGCGTGTGGTGAAAGAGTGCGCAGAATGTCATCTAATGGCAAAGAAGGATGGGGAGAACTATTATCCCGAATTACTTCTCCGCTTCCCACAGAACGGGGTTCCTATGGATGCCGAAGTGACTCCGGAACTAAAGAAAGAGGTGCATAAACCATGTGTCAGCTCTCTTCTAAGTCTGAGACACTAATGATGGTAATATAGGCAGTACGAATTGACAAGAAGCTATTCCACCTACGAAAGCCTCTAAAAGACGCGAAGGGGAAGCATTCTGCAAGCGATACAGCAGAAGAAGAGAGGAGGGCCAAGAAACGGAAGCTAGAGCAGGAGAAGAGGGATAACGACGATGTGTTTGGTGGGGCTATGATAAAGCGGAAATAGATAGGTTTCGATTGTCTTATGCAACATTTTCTAGGGGTGCTGAAGTATATGTGGAGGGGGGGGGTGGCGTTTGTCGAATTTGTCATATCATTATCATTAGAGAGGGGAATGGAGTTTTGTTAACTTCCACGTTAGGTCGAGTGACATAGCGTGCACGAAGATGCAGGAAGAAATGTCACGAATGAAGTCTTCTAAGTACTCTCTACGTTCTTCTAGCACCATCGACTATTGATTCCCCCATTCTTAGTACCCAAGCTGGCTAAAGCACAACCCGGCTCCCAGTTTGTCAAGCATTCAAGCTTACTATACTAACCCCAATACACACAAAGACAAAGGCGGGTGAAAAAGAGGATCCAGTGACATAGGAAGCTCGAAGAATAAGGATATATACAAAACCCGATTTCAATCAATAATTTGATGAAACAAAAAAACAAGCCTCCCAATCCTAGTTCTATCGCAGCAAAAGATGTGAGAATTCTTAACTAATACATTAGCAGACAAGTTTGCAAGATACTTTTCTGCTACGTGGAGTAAATCAACTATTACACGTTGAAGTGAAATGTACCGCTGTGATTCTAGTGTTTGGCGGTAAGGTAGTTAAAAACTGTAATCCGGGTACTGAATGGGTCTCATAAAGGAGAATCGAAGGGTGGTGATATGTTACAAATGGACAGGGATAAGGTCTGTAGCCGCAAAACCCCGACCACAGTTAGGACACTTTCTCGATCGTGAGGCAATCCGTTCGTCTGCGCATTGTCTGCAAAACACATGGCCACATGTTCGGATTGCCGTGTTTTTGAAGCGTCCCCGACAAACTGCACAAAGAGCAATTTGCTACGATCGTTAGTATAGATATTGAGTCTAGTAGAGGTGGGATGGTATACCCTCAACGCTTCCAATTGGCTGTTCTCACTCTCAACCGGTTTATTACTCTCCAAAGCCCTCTCCGCCTCATCGATCTTGACATGCAATTTCTCAATCTCGATCTCAGCGTCTCGGCGTGTTGCTGATTCCTTGGCCAGAGAAGCGTCACGGTTTTTGAGCGATGTATTCAATTGTTCAAGCTGGGATTTCAAGGAATCGACAGTGTTTGACTGTTCCGTCATACGAGACTGCATTTCACGGTTCTTTGAGAGCAGTGCTTGATTGCTGTTCTTCATCTCCGAGATCTGCTTTTCCATATTGGACTGCACACATGGTTAAACTAGGTAGCTGGATAACTGATGAGGGTATCTTACCATCAAGTCGCGAACTTTTTTCTCAGCTTCCTTGAGCTGCGTGATAATCTCTGTGCTCTTTGAGTTTTGGCTTTTTAGCGCTCGATTCTCGAGTTGCAGCCCTTCTTTTGACTTCATCGCGGTAAAGTACTTTGAATCGGCCTTGTTTTTCTAGGATCATCAGTTAGTAAATTCAACATTGCCATCTGTGGGATGTGTACTCGTACTTCAGCCATTAGGCGCTTCAGCTTTTCCTCCGTCTCCTGCAGGTGTGCGACCTTCTTATTACTCAACTCATGAGCCTTCTTGAAGGCTTGCTCTAAAGCCGGTAATTCCTGCTCTAGAACCTTATATTCCTTGTCTAGTTGTTCGTGTTTTTGTCTTAACTTTGGCAGGTCAAGTTCTGTTATGCTCGGATCGCTTGGTTGTGTCTTCGAGTCTAGCTCCTTCTGTAATCGCTCAACCTCAAGCTCTAAAGATGCAATTCTAGCCGCTCGAGCTTCCGCAAGCTCGCCGACCTCTTTTGCCGCTGTGAACTTTGCATCCTCTCTCGCCCTCCGCAGAGCTTGGTCTTGCAATAACTCGTCTCTGGCTCCACGTATTCGTGCCAAATCCGATTCCGTCTTCGATAACTGAGTTTGCATCTCGTCGAGGACAACCTGGTGCTCTTCCAAAATTTTCTCTTTGAAGCTCGACCTTTCACCCTCCAATCCTTCAATCTTGTCACTCAATTCCTTATTCAGCGCCTCGATGTGATTGTACCGGGTGGCGATATCTTCTAGTCTGACTTTTAAATTTTTATACGCATCAGAACTCGAAATGTCGTCTTCGGTCAACCGACCAAACTAGCGAACCAACCGTCAGTCACGAGCGCTGCGGAACATGTGATTGAGTGAAATAGACACCTTGATCGTAAAAGTTGTAACTTGTTCTGATAGACGGGCGTTATCCACCTGCAATTGCTGGATTTCCTCTTTTTGCTTGCTTGCAATTGCCTGCGCTTCCTTCCTGGCTTGTTCAACATCCGCATAATGACCTTCTGCAACCTTTGCGCTAATCTCGCGGTCTTTTGCCGATTGCTCTTCATCCGTCATTTTTGTGTCCTTTTGCGGTTCAGGTCCGGCGTTTGCGTTGAACATCGCTTGACGCTCAATCTTCGCCAAAGTTTGGCTCTTCAGTCGATCAACCTTCTTCTCTGCCGTAAGGTATTTAACGGTCGCTTCTGTTAACCGCGCATTCGCACTCTCTAGCTCCTTTTCAAGTCGCGCAATTTCTACCTTATTAGCCTGTTGATTTACTAGCAGTTGGCGTATTCTGGATTGCATTTCCTCAATGCGCTCCGATTCCTCCCTAAGATAGGAACCCGATTTTAGAGTCTTGAACAACACTTTTAAAGATTTTGTAATATGATCGCGCTTTTCTTTGAGATGTACCCCAAAGGTAGCTACATCGTCGAATAGCAGTGATGATGGAAATTCGGAAGAAGCTGCAGATCCAACTGTCAACGCTGCGCACACATCCGCCAGTAGCCAAAAGTCTCTTACCTCCATTTTGGTAGGTGTTGGCGCCGCTATCAGGGGCTCCGGCCAAAATTCTGACTTCATCGAGGAGCTAACGTCAAATCACTCAGTCAAAAAATACCCAAGGAGAAGGTGTTGGGTACGGTACCTGAGTCCACCACGCATCTACAATTCGGAGATGATCATCATGGTAAACTGAACGTTTATCCAACTCTTCTACTCGACTTTCTAGGATATTCCGTTCTCTTTTATACTCCTGCATCTGCCGCCATATTGCTTCTTTTTGAAAGTGCTGTTGAAAGGTGCGTATACGTCAGTACTGCTGTCACTTCAACATTCTATCGAGATTCGGACAAGTCGCATCGCACGCACCATACAGGGGAGTAAAGTGTGGGGAACACGTACAATTACATCTTCCTGACTTTGGGGGACTTGATGATTGCTCTGGGTTTGTGAAGAAGACTGTATCGCTTGTCGCTTGTAGGGAGGGTGGGAATCATCGGATGGGTCATGAGGCACTGATCGTTTCCGGTCTTCCATGACGACGACAGAACTTCTCATGAGAAATAAGGGGGCGGTGGGGGGGAGGGGAACGATACACCAGTTGATAGCGTCTACTACGCGGCGAAAGGGGCGTGCAGAAACTGGACAAACTGGAGGAAATGGGGAAAAGGATAAGAAGGGGATTCTGAGAAGTAGGAGGAGGGGGATGAGGAGGAGGAGGAGGGGGAGGGCGAGAGCCGAGGGGGTCGAGGCGGAGGTGCGAAACGATAGTGATAGCTATTTTTTGATTTTTCGACTGGTAGTTGGTAGTTGTCTCTATATTGCAACGTTGTGAGAAGAGGGCGAGTCTGTTCAGTTAAGTTGATAGAGAAAAAGGACGAGGACGAGTCTGAGAATGTGGTTCAAGGCAGACTAGATGATGGATGGTGGCTGGCTTGGAATTCATTTGGGTCGCCTGAGCTTCTTCCGTTTATCCTTTCCTTGGTTAGTCATTGCCCTTCCCTTCCTTGGCCGGTCATTACCTTGCTCTTCACAGTTAGTCTGATCTGATTTTGCAGTTAGTCAGCAGTATAGCGTAGTCTTGTCTTTGGGGCGATCTAGCCGTTGCAGAGCACAATTTGAGCCGCACTACTCTCCGCGCTTGAGCGCTGTCGCTCACACTTTAAATGTAAACCTACCTCTCAAACCTCTTACATCGCCGAGCCCCCATATACCGTGATGAGTTCCGTCGTGAGTATGTGCTGCCTGTCTTTCATCAATCCTTCGTTTCTTTTCCGACCGGTTGATTGCTTCCAGACAAATCGAAAAATAAGTTTGCGCCAAAGGCAAAAGTTCGAGCCCGCAATGTTACCTCGGCCACGCCAGATTTGAGTCAAACCGTCACGTCTACTCCGGCCCCAGTAACCGCATCTAAATTTTATCCAGAGGTCGTCATCAATGTGCCGACCAAACCAGCTGCCGGATTTGTAACTGACCCTCTGCCGACACCAATCTCGCAGCATTCGTCCTATGAGCAGGAACGTGAGTCAGTGTATCACGATCGCAATGCCGGTATCCCGGTGCTGGCGGGAGCAAGCGAGAAAGCGCCTCCTCTCATCAGCGACACCACACCAACAACGGCTCCAACGACACCCAGAACCATACTGCTCCCAACTCCAGAGAGTGTAGGGGAAGCAAGCACTGAGCGAGGGACGGAAGTAATTGGGATACCGCGACTCGAAGATGACGCCGTCCTTGAACGCCCAGTAGTCAGTATAGTGGCGGAGAGAAAGGAAAAGGCAAAGACTACGCCAAAGGCCAAGCGAAAGGGGAAAGCGAAAGAAGCACCCGAGGAACTAGGACAAGCTACAGCGAACGATACAGAAACTACGACTGAAGCGAGTGGTGCTGGAACCATGGCAGCAGTGACAACGGCAAAGAAGACTCGAACACGAACGGTTCCTGTTCCTCGAGCACCAAAACGCAAAGCTACTACTGTATCAGGTACAGAATCAGAAGCAGGCCCGTCAACTGGGCAGATTCGGAGATCTTCCCGTGAAAAGAGACAGAGGACAGTGGACGCAAATTCTGAGGGCACTGTTGAAGGTCGTGATGAAGGAACTCCGGATGACGAAGAGGCTTTCGAAGAGGATGAGGATGAGGATGAGGATGAGGATGAGGATGAGGATGAGGATGAGGATGAGGATGAGGATGAGGATGAGGATGAGGATGAGGATGAGGATGAGGATGAATACCAAGAGGAGCAACAACCGAAGAAGACTAAACCGAACCCCACCAAAATAGGGGCTCCTCGGAAATCAAGAGCACCCACAAGGTCCAAAGAACCTAGGGAACGCAAGACACGTCGTCGTGCAGAATCGCCCGTAGATGCAGAACATCGAACCATCCAGGAGAGTGTTGTCAAGATGAAGGACCTCTGCCAGGATCCAAGAATAGGCAAGAAGTCAAGGCGAGGCAAGGAACTTGAGGAAACGGACTGGAACGAGGTCGTCCGAAGACAGCGGGCATATAAAGCGAATCTCGCTGCCCGGAGAGCAAGAGGAGAAATTGTCGATGAGACAATGGAACAAAGGCTAGAAAGGTTGGCTGAGGCTTCTATGTCTGCGCGAGCAATTGTGGCCGCACCACAGATGCGCATTGTTGATGGACAGATTGTACTTGACGAGGAATCTCTCCGTATCGACCGTCATAAGCGAGATGCACTTGAGGAAGAAAACATGGAGATTGTTGAGGAAAATGTTCACACCCGTCTTGTCAACTCAGGTACTTGGAGCAAGCGCGAAAAGGGAGATAGATGGGAGGCCGAAGACACTGATCGGTTCTATGAAGCTCTATCTATGTTTGGCACGGATTTTGAGATCATCTCCAGACTCTTCCCAGGCCGCTCCAGACGTCAGATAAAGAACAAATTCAATTGTGAGGAACGGAAGGAACCGCAGAGAGTTACTCAAGCGCTGAAAAACCGTGTCCAGGCCGGTGAGTTTGCATGGCCTCAGCTTAGTGGTAGAACATTACTGACGTCTTGTGTAGATATGAACGAATACTCCGCGCTTGCTGGACAGCAATTTCCCGATCCTATCGAGCTGGAAGAAGAATTGCAACAGCTGCGCGACGAGCACGAAGCAGAAGCAGACTTTCAAAAAGAGCAAGCTGTGGAAATGGAACGTGAACGTCAAGAACTCGCGAATCAAGCCATGCGAGACGCTGAGAATGGCGTTGTTCACGAGCAGCCTGGCAAAAGAAAAAGAAAAGGCAAAGGCAAGGACCAAAAGACCGGCGAAGTGGTACTGTCCATGAGCATCGAAGAGTACGAGAGAGAGCGCTTGAGGCAATTAGAAGAGGATGAGGGTTAATATTCACCGGAAACTGCACGGTGGTGTCTGGAAATTGGTTTGACAGAGTGCATTGTATTTTGATCAGAGCCTGCAACGAGAAAGTAGGAATTATGAAAGTGAATTTATTGCTCTATAAATGGAAGTTTGTTGGTGTATGCCTTAGTTGAATCATCAATTATCATTATGATTGTCGTCATTCGGAATATATTTAGCGCAACCGAAAAAGGCTTGTCTTGTTTCTCACACATCACCCTCACAATGTCGAAAAAACGAAAGCCTGGCGTTCTCTCTAATACAGCCAAAAAAAAGTTGGCTTACGCCGCGCACAAGAAAGCCCTCCGAGGAGAGAAAGTTCCGCCTGCTCGTCCTGCCCCTTCGAAGGGCAAAAAACAGAACCAGCGTCCTCCACCACCCTTCAACAAAAACGACTGCGTACTCCTCGTCGGCGAGGGGGATTTCTCATTTGCACTCGCATTGAAAAAGCATCTTGGAGTGAGGAATATCACTGCAACATGCTACGACGATAAGCAGGCCCTAGCCGAGAAGTACCCTCAGGCGGTTGATAACATTGCGGCTTTCGTCGATACCAACATCAGTCATATCAGTGTAAGACTACAGGGTACAGACAAGGAGGCGGAAGATGACCAGGGAAAGGAAGCAGAACATGAGGACATAGACGAAACTCTCTCTGACTGGGAAAACACCATTAGTGCAAAGCCAGTAATAGCAGCAGGCGAATTTAAGGTCCTCTACGCAATCGACGCTACCAAGCTTCTCAAGCGTCGGATCTTTTCCAAATCCTCGCGTCGTTACGACCGTATTGCATTTCAATTCCCTCACGTAGGTGGGATTACAAAGAACCAGACACGGCAGGTGCGATACAATCAAGAGTTACTCCTCAGCTTCTTCGAGAATGCAAAACCCTTGCTCACTCCTGATACTGGAATCGTGATTGTCACTCTATTTGAAGGCCAACCGTACGAACTGTGGAATATCCGCGCTTTGGCGAAAGAAGCCGGGTTGTTCACAAAGACGAGTTTTACTTTCGAAGCGTCAGAGTATCCAGGTTATAAGCATTCCCGGACCCTGGGGAATATCGATGGTAAAGGAGGGGCATGGAAGGGCGAAGAACGGAAGGCTAGAATGTACATTTTCGGCGTAGAGGCTGCGTGGACGGTTGGGAATAGGAAAAAGATGGATAGGGCAGGGAGTGACAATCAGGATGATTGAAATACAATAACCATCCCTAGTTTCTTCAAATTTGTATCTCTGCGCTTAATAAGCATAAGCAGACCCAGAACGCCGACAGAATAACTCAAGATAAAAAAGAAACAGCGCTACAAAAGTCGGGTGACGATGCAAAAGGTTCAAACCGAACATGCTCGAGCCCCATCACATGATATACACCTTCCTCCACATACTCTTCTCTAGTTCCTCCCCTGTCGTCGGATCCCTCACTATTCCCTCCGGTAGCTTCAGTTTTCTCGCCAACAGGTCAAGTCTCTCACTCCCATATATCCTTCCATTCGGCAATATAACTGGGTCTGGCTCCACCGACGAGCGCGCATGATGCGCATACGGAACATGTCTTGCAAGGTCATTCAGCTCCGTAGAGCATATTGGACACAATGACGTCGTAGTGCTAGCTGTGTTGCTGCTTGACGATGCTATCGAAGAGTGGCATGATGGAGTTTTCAGGGACGAAAGTCCTGCGGATAAGGCAATGTGAATTGAAGGCCGCTGAGGAAGGCCGTAGAGATTGTGGTGCGTGTTGACGAAGGAGTTGGCAAGGGTTTCCCAGCGGTTGGGGGAGTAGAGACTCTATAGACGACATCAGCTCCTATGTAAAGCGTATAGTGGTGTAGTTCGTACCTTATACCTAGCCACGGGCGTACTTGGGACAACAGCTAAAAGCCCCGCCGCCCGTTGTATGTCTTTAAAATGTGCCTCGGAATGCGGCGCGAGGAACTTCTTCGAGTGTGCCATGGCTTCCTTGCGTCGACCGTCTCGTACCATCTCAATAAACTGCTGCAGGCGTAATTCAAACTCGAGAGTACTCTACACACACATCATGTCAGCTTACATACATGTCAAAGGGTATTACGGGTCAAGGACGAACCTTCTGCTTTCTCAAAGACTGCTTATTGTCCGCGCACCACGCCAAACACTCAGTCGTACTCCCTCTCCTCAAACTCTGCTCGATTTTTGAGCACTGCACAAATACATCGACATCCACCAATTCCTATACTTATAATCAGCCGCCCTTCTACCCTCCTTCCATCGGAGCAACTCACCATAATTCCCTTCTCCTCTGCCAACCTCCTCGCTGTCTCTCCATACCCACTCCTCAACAAAAAGTCCACCAGCAACCTATCCAGCCTAATCCTAGACCAGCGATCATACCTCGGATCCACAAGACAAGGAACATCATAGAGATCCTGTAGATGGGCAATCCTCTTCCTCTCATGTCCATGAAGTATTTTCTCCTCCTCATGCAACGCTTCAACCTTCCTCTTGTACCCTTGCATCCTCTGGATCACCTGTTCAAGGCTTTTGATTGAGTCCTCAGCACTTGCCCCTCCCATCGTAGCCGCCTTCGCAGCATCCTTAATCGACGTCATAACTACGCCCTGTTCGCGCTCAAAGTGTTTCTGTGCCGTTTTAAAAGTCTTGCGTAACATCTCATGCGGGAGTCGGAGGAGCGGTTCATCCTGTATTCCTCGTTAACGTGTGGGGTTCAAAGGTAAGGGTGGCAGCTTACGAGGAGGAGGTGGCTTTCAGTGTCAAGCTTGCTGGTTGAAGTCGACATTGTTATAGTCGGTGATGACAACTGGGTTGCCGAATGGTGGTGAACAAACAAATAGCCCTATAGATATATGGATTTTAGGGGGAGGGGAAGGGGGGTGCTAGATCGTGATCGGGAGTGGTATCGATTGTGGTTGTGGTGCAGCGGTAGTTTCATAGGATGCACACGTGACAGTCGCGCTACTAATCTTTGGGGCCTGGAGCGATGCAAGAACATGTGGTACAGAGCCAATGCGCTGTGAGATCATGTGGGGAAATTACTTACCTGAAGAGAAGCTCAGTAACTAGCGACTTATGCTTTTAATACCACTCAGCAGCAACCACTGCCTAAAAGCCGTCGTTTGCCACCCGAATACCAAACCAATTTAAAGAAAACGAGCATGTAGGGAATAGAATTTTTATGAGCAGTTGATAATATGGCTTTGTCGAGAATCGTAGAAAATGACGTCCGACGAGACAGCCGGCACCACACGACGGCAATAAATGGCAGAGGATGTTGCGTTCTAGAACACATCTTCGACATCGTGAGTCGAGTCCAGGGACCAACTCAGGGACCAACGCAGCATAGAGTATACGAGTAAACGCAATGTATGGTACAATGAGGCGTATAGGAGGCCCCGCCCCATTTCGTGAGAAACAAACAAGAAATCTCTCAGCAGTTGTCTGGCCACCTACTTGTACATTTGTCCTCAAATCTATTTCTTCATTCGAACTTAATGCTTGGCCAATTTCTTGAGCACCTTGCTATTCTTCTCTGCGACTGCCTGGCAAAAGTCTCGAAATCGATAGTTTATACATTTGCGTCTATATCTTCCAAACGTCTTTTAACTCCATCGCCACATCCTGCAACCCATCGGCAACAAAGAGTGATCTACAGTCGCCCGGCTCTAACGGTGTATGGATTGTTGCTAATCACAACCAACTTTTCTACCCGGTATACGCAGTCGTGCTCGAGAAAGGGCATATCAATCCAAAGATCCGGTATCGCCCCCGTTTATCTTCCTGTCTCGGCTTGGTGAAGTCCATCCGCCGGCTTTTGTGACTTGCAATATAGCTTCCATACCATTAGGTCCGTCTACCAAGCACAAGCACAACGTTACAGCCAAAGGAATGCCCTCAGACGGTGAAGGGCGAATGATAACACGATCCGGTGTATCAACCGTGACGGACATACTTTTGAACCCTAGGTTTTCACAACGATAGGCACCTAGCTCTCTAACATTGAAATTCCAAATTTAACATGCTGCAGCCACTTGCTATCAAAACCAACTGGAAAAACTTGCGATGCCTATACTACAGCCCAATGTGCGAAAATCAACTCCCCTCACTCCCCAGGCAAAACCACACGCCAGGCTTATGAAAAGAAACAAAACCAGCCCACCAAGGAAATTTTTTGGATACGAACTCATGCTTTCGTGATGACGGGAAACATTTCCACATTGCCAATGTAAAAAAGGTACGCTACGTCCTCCTCTAGTCCCTATACAAGAATCGCAAACAAATCAAATTATTAACCCTAGGCCACTTATGAAATGAATTGCCCCACTCCTCCCAACTCCCCTTCCTTGGCGGCGATTTCAAAGTATCCGTAGATGATACTAAGCAGAGTTAGATCAGCATTCATCACCACATAAGGGAAGCCTGGTCTCGGGGTTACTTACGTGACGGCCAACAGGATCCCTGTACCAGATCCAAGAGCACCCATAAGGTCAGAAGCAACTGAGAGAGCACCAATACAAGCACCACCGAAGGCAGCTGCAGTGGGTATAACTCGCTTTAGCTCCTTGTACATGCTCTGCTCCCGGTGACCAGCCATAACCAGACCCTGTTCCTTCAACTGCTTGGCGACATCGCGGGGGCTGGAGCCGGAAACTTCAATCCACGTCTTGGAGAAAATAGCACAGGCGCCGAGCATGAACACAATATAGAGAGCAGTGTGAACTGGGTCAAGGAGAGCGTCGGTAAAGTTTAGAGGAGGCGACATGTAGTACGAGATGCCCGAAGTGGCGAAGAGCTGAGCAGATCCTTCCTTGGGCTCCCAGACACCAAGAAGACGGACAAGGAGATTGTCGGAGAAGCGATTGTAAAGCATCTGAGAAACCAAAAAGACGTTGGAGCTCAAAGCTGACTGCAACATGATGGGCATGTTGCTAGTGTAGAAGAGGCGGACAGGGTAGGTTCCTGTGTGAAGCAATTAGACGCAATCCCGACGTATGCACGAAACAAGTCGTTGTCCTTACCTCGAGTCCCACGGTACTTGCTCGACTTGACGGGTATCTCGACACGGAAGCCCTGCAAATAAATAACCGATGCGAAAACAACAAGGGTGGCCAAAAGGTTCATGACATTGGGCAAGTTCTGGCGGTAGAAAGCCTCCTTCAGAGCACGCTGCTTGTTGTCCCATGTCAAAAGGAGGTGGAAAAGAGCAATAACGGCACCCTCGAATTCGGGACCACGACCAGTGTTGATGGTAGTGGGAGAGAAAGCCTTCCAGATAATGCTCTCACAGATGTTGGTGGCGATGAAAAGCGAGATACCAGATCCCAAACCATAACCCTTCTGAAGAAGCTCGTCCAGAAGAATAACAATCAATCCGGCGACAACGAGCTGTAGAACCAAAAGAAGACATACACCAGCACCAAGATCGCTGGGCTGGCCATAAAGACCAGTCAAGACGTATACGGTAGCCTGTCCGAGAGAGAGAATAATCGCAAACACTTGCAACGGTCAGTGAGTTTCACAATCGGACCTAGAGGAACGGAGAACAAACATTTCTGGGCAGTTTGGTACAGTTCGCGGTCCGACTTGAGATCAAGGTTAACATCGATGAGATGAGTACCTGCAAGAAGCTGGAACACCATTCCGGAAGAGATAATTGGTGATATGCCGAGTTCCATTAGAGTTCCCCGATTACTAGCCAACATCATTCGTAGCCAGTAGAGTGGATCGGATGTCTATGTCTCACTATCAGCTTGTAGCCGGTCGCCGCGGCATATAGTCTTACATCTGAGGACACAATTCCGTATAATGGCATTTGGCTCATGACCAAGAAGATAACCAACGTTAACTGTCGGTACATGGTTAGCTCGTTTCGACCTCCATCTCGTCCACTTCACGAATTCGATCGAGCTTACCCCAGTCCACATCATTCTTTGCTGAAAGGGAACCTTTCGCTCTGGTGCCGCAACCTCAGGAAGGTACGGCACGAAGGGTTTGATTGTATCTAAGAACCGTACTGTCGGACATCAGGCAGGTCAGTTCAGTTAGTCGCACAAAAGATGCTCTGGATGAGGACGGCAACATACAGCCAGACATGGTGATAGAAAGGCAGCTGCCTCAGAAAAAATAAGGAAGGAAGAAGGTGTGACCGGAGAAGAAATCCAGAAAGCGGTGGTTGTTGGTGGTTGGGTTTTAAGGAGAGGTTGTTGCTCAGGAGAAAGTCAGAATTTAGATTGAAGTTGTGGGTGTTGAGGGAATCTGGCCTCTCAGCCCCGGATTGACTAAGCCGCAACACTAACGACGACAAGTCAATATAAGTGACACAGGAAGTGCCAGGAACAGCACGAGGCAAGATGTGGAGATGGTCGCCAGCAGCGCTAGATTGCCAAATTGAGAACGCAATGGACATCTACAAATCATATTACCCTACCAATTACTTTAGTTGACCAAATGTTTCGAAAACATAATCGGGTGCAAGTCAACGTGGAATTCAAATTGTGGCATTACTGGGCAGCTACTTTAAGTACTGAAGTACCGAATACCGAGTACTTGATGTTTCTTATATCGCACCAGACGTTGCCTTGGAAGCGAAACCATAATTCGCTGTGCAATGTTTTGGATTTTGGCGATGATTTTTGACGTGTTAAAAATCAACCTAAGTGAGAGAATCTGAAGATGTGTCTAACAGCCGTTTTATGTACTTAAGCAAGGTACAATCACGGTCCTGGGCAGTTATACATATATATTTTTTTGTTTACACTAGAGTCCACTACTACCGGCCTAGAAAATAAATTCGAAAGGTTAGAGGTATCACTCACGCGCCCAGTTCGTTGTGCCATCACTCCCTTTAAATTCCATCATAATGCACTTCGTTATGTTCGGTAATCCCCGTTCTATCATCAAAGGTCAGTATCTCTCCATGGTCACAACCAACACAAAACAACACCGATTGGGATGAACTCACGATTGTTACATATTCATGCGAGAAATCGCAGGTATAATACACTGCCTCCTGACCACCTCCAGTGCCTAGACTCACCCGGATCTCGAGATCCTCCATAGCCAGAATCTGACTCGCTCTCTCTTCATCCACATTCTCGGGTTCTCCATTCACCAAGAGCTTCAACTCTTTGCTTGCGTCCGTAGGGATAAACGAGACATTCGTCTTCTCTGGCACAACACCCGCCACACCCGAGTAACCCGTGGCACATAGGATTCGTCCCCAGTTTGCATCTCGCCCATAGAGAGCCGTTTTGACTAAAGGCGAGCGAGCAATCGTTGACGCAACTTGTTTTGCATCTTCGAACGACTTGGCATCCTGAACTCTGACGGTAACGAACTTAGTTGCACCTTCCCCGTCGCGGACAACTAGCTTGCTGAGGTCTTCCGCAAACTCGGTTATAAGAACGCGCAGAGCGTCTTCCGCACTACTATTAAGAGTAATTATTTCACCTCCTGCAGCGCCATTGGCCAGGATGGCAACAGTGTCATTTGTGCTCATGTCGCCGTCCACAGAGATGGCGTTGAAGCTACGCTCAACAGCGTGAGTGAGGATACCTTGGAGCGATTCAGAGGAGACGGGAGCATCAGTAGCCATGAATCCCAGAAGCGTAGCCATGTTAGGATGAATCATTCCGGCGCCCTTTGCCATACCAGCGATGCGGTACTCGGTCGATGAACCAGGTAGAGTGAAGCTACGAGACATGAACTTGGGGAAAGTGTCCGTTGTGCAAATAGCTTTTGCAATGGAAAGCCATGCTTCGTGCGATTGGCCAAGCTGCTTGAACGCCGTAGGAATGCCGCTCAAGATTTTCTGGATTGGCAAACTTATCTCGTGTGTCAGTAGCGAATCAGCGTAAATGGGAAGAAGCAATACCGCTGCCCAATAACACCCGTCGACATCACGATAGTTGCCGCCTTCTCCTCTCCGATGAGCCGGTCCACTGTCTTCCCCATCGCCTCGGCATCCTCCATGCCACCCTTCCCAGTCACAGCATTTGCGCACCCGCTATTAGCGACAAGACCCCTCACACCCTGTCCGATCCGGGAATCCAACATAGCCCGGCTCACAATAACTGGCGCAGCCTTGAAAACGTTCTTGGTGAACACGGCTGCCGCGGTACATGGAAGCTCGGAGGTGACGAGTGCTAGATCAAGTGATTTTCCGTCCTTCTTAACACCACAGTGGATTCCGCCGACGTTGAACCCCTTTGGATACGACCCAGAGACAGGCACATATTTAGTATATTTTGCGTTGGTTGCGTAGAATCGTGAAAATGAGACAGTGCGGAGGAAAGTGCAAAAATTTGCGCCGACTCGAGGAGAGCGGAGAAGGAATGACATGCCTAAAATCGGGTTGGACTAGTGACTAAAAATTGGCGTGAATAACAGTACCTAGAGCAGAGGGAGTAGAGAGCGTAGAGTACTCGGTTGGATAGTTCAGAAAGTAAGCACTCTAGAGACGACCTACACAGAAAATGGAATTGAGCTGGTAAGAGGTAGACTAATTTCAATCACTGATTGCCGTTCAAATAAACTTCGATGCAGATACCCGCTAGATTTTTTTCTGTTACACTAACTACCCGTCGCCCGCATTCTAAATTGAAACCCGCAATCACTCGTTCTCTGACTATGTATTCAGACTTCACTGTTTGGGCCATATCTGTGGGTAGAACGGCCACAAACCGAACGGGGGGACAACTTTTTTATATGTACTTAAATAACTACCCTCTAGTAGAGAAAACTCACTGGTCTAAAACCCGCGCCACTAGATTGATGGTATATCCGCTCAATCAACAGACCATTAAACAAAACAAAACCACAGCGGCTTTATAGGCAAGTACGTTTACTCTAGCTCCTGACCCTGAAATTCCCCAAACCGTTCAAGAACCTTTTCCCAACTCTCTTTCATGTCAACCATATTCCTCACGACTTCAACAATTTTGTCAACACTGCTGCGAATCTGCTTCATGCTGTCACGCTCTCTCAAGGTGATAGTGCCATCCTTCAACGTCTGGAAGTCAACCGTAACACCGAATGGAGTACCAAGCTCGTCGTTTCTAGCATACCTCTTTCCGATGGTTGCGCTGGAATCGTCGATACGATTCGCAATCCCCTCTTTCCTCATAGCCCGAGAAATCTTATCAACTATCGGATTGAACTCCTTATTTCCAGATAGGGGAACGATGAGCACTTTCGTGGGTGCAAGCTTGGGGGGGAATGCAAGAACACCACGAGTTGCGTCCTCTGGGCGAGTGTAGAAGATGTGCTCGATCAGGGAATACAAAATACGACCGATACCGAAAGAAGGTTCAATAACATTGGGTGTGTACTCGCGGATGTACTGTTGCTTCTGGCGCTTGACAATTTCAACCTTCTCAAGCTCGACCTCGCCAAGGCCATCCACGGTGACCTTGACTGGCCGGCCGTCCTTCTGAAGCGCAGCAAGGATCTCGCGCTCTGGCTGAGGAATAGCAGCAATTGCTTCCTCAACCTTCTTTGCATCCTTCCTGAAACGGGGGCCCATCCATTTCTTGTCGACATCGACATCCCACTCTTCCCAAACAATAGGCTCTTCTAGGGTCTCACGTACGATCAAGGGCTGACCGGTCCTCTTGGAGTGGACGGTCAGATCGTATGCAGAGCGGTCGGCACAGCCAACACATTCGACCCAGCCATATGAAGTCAACAGCTCGGCATCCCAGCAGTCGGCAGCATAATGCGCCATCTCGTTGGGCATGTGTTGACGGAAACGAAGCTTTTCCGGGTCAACACCAATTTCAGTCAAGAACAGGAAGATGCGAGCAAGGAAGTATCCAAGCGTCTCATTGTCCACCATGCCTTCCTTGACAGCCTCACCAACAGTCTTGGAAATGAGAGTAGTCTTCCCTGATTGTTGTACATGACGGTTCAGGAAACGCAAGCTGACAGTGTCGGCAACTTCGGCGAACCGGGGGTGATACTTTTTGTTTGGGTCAACAAAGTGTTCAATTTCCGCCATTAAAAATTCGCGGACACGGAGGAGGCCAGATTTGGGTGAAATCTCGTTACGGAAGGACTTTCCGATGGACGCCGAAGCGAAAGGCATCTTTGCATTGTTGAATTCAAGAAGCTTTGAGAATGTTAGAAATTGACCCTGGGCAGTTTCGGGGCGCAGGTAACCAGGGAGGTTGGCGGATGGGCCAATTGAGGTTGAGAACATGAGGTTGAACGATATGGGAGGCTCCAGAAGATTTCCGTTAGCTGGATTTGTGATTTTGTGTTTCTTGATGAGCTCCCCGAGTTCCCCGCCATCGTAGTTGTCAATCTAGTTTTGCTTGTCAGTTTACAGCACAGTCAACAAACAACGAGTGATGTGAGATATCCAATGGAAAACTTCAATACACACAGCCAAAAGCAAATTCGCAGCATTTACCTTTGCAAGAGTCTCTTCATATTCCTGCACAACAGCATCATCCAACTTGACGGCTCTGATCTCCTTGACCTTCTTCTTCTTTTTCTTCTTATCGTTACTCTCCGCCTCCTCCTCAACTTTGATGCCTCTCGCATCCTTATCACCTTTCAACCTAGCTTCCAGCACCTCCTCAACAAGATGATCTGCCCGGAAGATCTCCCCAGACTTGGGGTCCTTGCACATCCAATCTGCGAACTTATCGACGTGGCCAGAAGTTTTGAGTACCTCGTGAGGAGTAAGCATGGTACAATCAACCTCCATCATGTCTTCCTCGAGCACAAAGTGCTTTCTCCAGCTATCGACGATGTTGGCCTGAAGGGCACAGCCAGGAGGGCCATAATCGTAGAGACCGGAAACCCCACCGTAGATCTCGAATGAGGGAGTGTAGAAGAGACGGCGACGCAAAAGGATATCTAGAGTACCACGGTCGAGCGGCTGTCCAGTTTTTGTGGTTGCCATGATGGCCTGCGGTGGTGAGTTCTTGGGTGGAGCGGGTGATATGAATTTCCTGTTGATGAGGGATGTTGTTGAGAAACGACCAAGTCTGTGACAGGTTACTGGGCAAGCAACTTGAAACGAAGGCAATGAGTAAAGTGGGTGACTCTTATTGAGAGGGCGGGGGCAGGGTTGAGGGAGGGTGAATGTAGCTGCAGACGAGTATAAATATTGACGAGGAGTGAGCAACAATTTCAAGCGGAAGCGGGGGAGTGGGAGGGGTCGGTGTTTCATTGTCACTCGGTTCCTCTAACAGCCTTTTTGGAATTACAACGAGAACGAAAATAAAATAAAAAAAGCCAAATTGAAAATGAAAAATAAAATAAAAAACGCTATCTAGAGGTCTTGTCTAGCTTAATCCCGGACTTTTCTGTTGTGTGACATTCAACCACGACAAACCACCACTTACCGCAACACACCATCGCAACTATGGTCAAGATAAAAAGACTTCGACATCACAAAACACCTACAAGACCTCCCGGATCCCCAACAAGATCCACAGACAAGCCCATAATATCCGCATAAAATCTGCCCTTGCAACATCCAAACGCAAAGAAAAGTTTGATCAGAAAAAGCAGAATCCAAAGACCCTCTTGCGACTAACCTTCCCGATACAATTGAGCGCAAGCGATTATGGGACGAATGTATCCCCGGAGCAGCACCCGATGATAGTGCAAAGCGACAGAATCAGAATCCTGACGCTCAGGATGAGAGCAAAACTACGGCAGCAGCAGGGAGAGATGCGGAGGCCGCGGTGGTACACCAGCAAAAATGCAAATCGACTATAGGCTGCGCGTGGACCTATGGAAGCATTTACGGCCTGCAAAGTCTATGGACCTATACAAGCCTTTACTGCCGACAGGCTTCCGCTGGTACTGCACACAATCGATACTATCTCTGAATGGACACTTGAGAGCGTGCTAAAAAGAGCACTTTAAAGCCTGTTTGAGAGCCCGCTAGAGAGCCCGCTAGAGAGAGCGCTTCAGGGTGAAAAGCTTTTTCCACCGGAAGTTTTGGGCGACGGAAGCTTCGAGCCGATGGGAAAGTCCTAGTCTGCGGAAGCTTGACATTGACGTAGCCAATCTACTCGTTTAAGTGCCCCCACAGCTCCACTACTGGCTGGCTCAGTGATCACCATCACCATGAGCAGCATGAGCAGCCTACTGGCAGGACTGAATGTGTGCGCCTACATACGTCCAAAATTGATGGGAATCAGGCTGCAGATTCCGCTGGAAAAACTGGATCGGTGATCTGCTTTCCCAAGATCTAATTTTTCACTGTTGCCTAAGGAGAGAGATGGCTGAAATTATCAACACCATAGCCATGAAACATCGTGAGATCCTATCGCATCTGAAGATAAGGTTCATGCCAATAAATCGACCGACGTCATGATTTTGGTCACCAGCCGCCACCCTCCCAGCCGCTACTCCGCTGCCAGTAGCCTGTGCATCCATGAAATCGACCGTCGTGATTTCGGCCGCCCACCATACCCCGTCCGCCACACCGCGCCCGGCGCCTGCCACCCCCGCGAGTCTCTACATTCTAGTGCGCTTGATAACTTGCACTCAAGAGCACTTCTGGGGAGCGTACAGTCAAGGAGTGCGCAATCGGGAGCGTACTTGGGAGCTTACTTGGGAGCGTGCAATCAAGCGAGCTTGGGAGCGTACAACTGAGTGTACTGGAGAGGGTACAGTCAAGTGAGCTTAAGGATATACTTGAGAGCGTACTTCAGAGCATACTTGGGAGTGTGCTTGAGAGTGTGCTTGAGAGTGTGCTTGAGAGTGTGCTTGGGAGTAAGCTTGGGAGTAAGTTTGGAAGTATGCTTAGAGGCGTGCAATCAAGTGTGTTTGGAAGCATGGAGTCAAGTGTGCTGTATGTAGCATCCTGTATTGAATTGAGCGCAGATATTTGCCTATGTATCATAGTTATCATCTAGGTTCAAAGGACTTTATTGTTGCCACATGTCAAATATCCTATAGAATACTATTTGAAAAACAGCTTTCATATGAACTGTGTATTGCCCAAAGTCATTTTTCCCAGTGTAGCAGAAGAGGAAGCATCCGAAGTAGCTGCAGCTTGGAAAGAAATAGAAGTGCATGAGGTGAAGCAGGCTATATTCGTAGATAATGCTATCTTCTTCCCAATACTTAATTAACCTTCAACAGAGTCTGCTTATATCATTACTACATATATAAACTGTACCCAGAACTAGCTAGAACATCTTATCAGTCTATTTCCCAATACTAGAATTCACGTGCGAGAGGAAATGGTGATTGTCAACATAGATGTCTTTATTTGTAAGTATGCCATATATTCTTCATTGCTAGTATTGGCTGCTTCTTGGTAGTTTTAGCAACTGTTCCAGGTTACTCAGCTGCGGTTCAGGTTAGATCCAAACCGCCAAGGATTCAAACCAGATAACTAGCATCCAGTTGTAACCTGGACTGCAAAAAAAATCATGGGTTTTTGACCAGGTTTGAAGCAGACTGTGGTTCAATTTTACAGTTCTTATAACTTTGGCTGCAATTAAGTTTTTCAGTTCTAATCGTATCATAAGATGATCAATATGTAGATTGTGCAACTATTGCACCTCTTTCACCTCCAGCTATTGGATTTGCAATCGGACCATTATTCATTGAAATGGTGTGAAATGAAGTCAAATTGTATGTGAAAATCTCCGGTTCTCGATTGTGACTTGAAGAATATTGGTTGGATCGCACATCGGATGGCGGGATGTGAAAGAGCGGCGAAAACTGCACAATCTATATATTGATCATATCATGATACGATCAGAACTCAGATACTTAATTGGAGCTGAAGTTTTGAGGTTGAAATGGTAGGTTGTTGGTGGTAAAACTGGCCCAATTGCAACAGTTCGGGTATATTGATGACCCTGACCGCTAAGTTGCCAACGATACGGTTCTGACCTGATCCCGGGCCTGAAGTGACTGTCTGGAACTGTTGCTAGGACTACTTCTTGGCAGCACCTTTCTCTAGTAATTGTGATGTACTTCAATCATGAATGTCACCAGGGTCTTTTCAGTAACATTTCCAGCAGGTGACTAGAAACTCCAAACATTGTCTAATTGTATTGTATTTTACTGGGTGACCACCTATGACTGGGAAACTGACCACCCAGAGGTGGTATTTAATAACCCAAATAATCTATCCTAACTACTTTCTGTAATCTAGTCACTACATCAGGAAAATGTATTTTAGACACTTGGAGTGTAGGCAAATAGCCTCTCCATATGTATAGAAATGAATGTTATTGATGATCGCACCGACATCTTGCTAGAACTAACTACTACGTGAGCCTTCCACTGAGTCACACTAACACAACAGACCTGCACTAATGCAACAGAGCCGCACCATAACATGACCAGAGCCGTCCACCAACATCACAACCTTCTTCAAATATCTTCGAGAATCCTCTCAAAGAAACAAAACACCCTGATCCAAAACAACCATGGCTTCGCGCTGTCTCTCAACCATCCAAAAAAAGCCTGCTCCTCACGTCTTTTTCCATGTCGTTTTTCTCTTCGCCTTTGGCTGCCCGCTTATTTCCTTCCAATGCTGCTTCACCATTTCTTTTGCTTTTGCCATATTCTCCTCTGGCTCCCATGTGGTATTCGTTTTGTCCCAGCCTTTTCATTTCACTTCGTATTCCCAACCGGTTCCCTCAGAGCTTGGATGGTAATTTGCTGTTGACTGGACAACATAACTTGTGCCCGCGTGGCTTGCCTGTACTGGTGGAGGTGGTGGTGGCCGGCAGGTGACCCTAGAATCATCCGTGCAATCAACTTTGGGCCTGCTGACGTTAACTGTATCGTGGAATGTCATGTCGTTGGGAGGTCTAGTTTGACAGCATTCCCACGTATTCGGAGAATTTTGTATGGGCCAATGATACGATGTACCTGTTTGCGTCGCATAGGATTGAGGTTGGCGCATGTGAATGGTAGATGCTTTGTATCTAGAAATACCTTCACACCGGCGGTGATGGCAGGGTCAATTGGACATTGTGACTTATTAGCCTCCACCATTTCTTTGTCCTGAGCATCTCGCAACTCATCCTTGGCGATTCCCAAATTGCGCTGCAATCGTTGGACGAATTCGCGTCCTTGTAGTGTTTTCGCTGATTTATTGGCTTGTGGCCGCTGGAAATCTACAATCAAGTGTAGTGGGAAAGGCGGTTCATAGCCAAGATTCAGTTCAACAGGCGTCTGTCATGGTGCTAAGAAGATACGAGGTACTTGAGAATACGGGTGGGTATGCGAAAGAAGGTGTGGAAGAAATGGTGTTATGGAAGAGCGGAGACGTCCGAAGATGTGGAGTGAGCGGTGAGATGGTGGCGGTATGATTTAGTACGATAAGGAAGTGGGCTGAGGTGTTGCGACGTCGGGTGAGGTGGCATGGTTGTTACAATAAGAATTGTGTTGATGGTGTGTAAGATCATGGGAGAAGATTCGGATGGTACATCAGAGCATGAGGAATGATTCGAGGGTGGCAGACGAATTGTATATAAAGAGAGTGTTGTTGGTGTTGGAGGATTTCCTTTTCTTCTCTCTTTACTCGTTCTCTTGTACAGCAAAGCAAGTTATGACTTTGAAACAGTTTCGACTCTTGTTTTGTCTTGACTCCCTCGGAAACGAACATCGAGCCTCTAGTCTTGTTTCCTAATATCACATTATTGTTCCCAATATCACCTACGCCCGATCCCATCCGTTACACTAGAACGAGTCTTACAACATCGTACCTGATATTGAATGTGCCTACATCCCTCGACAGGGTGTAAGTATTGTTCCGAACCTTGCTCTGTTTCTTGTTGGGTTTACCTAGCACTGAACTGCCATTGGACACACGTTTGCGACGATTGCGTTGACAAATTATTCCGACTTACCGGATTTGATATCCGTCAGTACCCGCATAGATCACCATATTCGAATGCAGAAGTACGACAGTAACTGCACCTCACGAACGAACTGGTTCGATCTCGCTGGAACCCCTTGCCTTGTTTTTGAACCTGAACCTTTGAATATATTTGAGAGTCTCGAAGCTATACTCGTAGCAACTTTCGAGGAAGAACCCCTCGAAGCTTATTTTTGGGAACAGTCAACTGTCCCCTCCCCTTGGAATACTTATTGGACAGACGCAGCCAGAGAGGGCGGCGGACTGGATATTAACGATCCTGTGTTTGGCCCGCATTGGACTCGGTATTCAGGAGCACACTCCTGGTTTCCTTGTGACCCCGAAGAACCCTATGATTGCGAAGGACATAACTGTGTAGGCACACAGTCGACAATTGGACATGCAGCAGCAGCAGCAACAACAGCTAAGTCTCTTGGGATTCCACTGATTGTTGTAGTACCTCCGACCCCGACCCCCTCCGAACTTGACGCATATAATTGGCACTGGTAGATGTGCTGGATTCGTTGTGATGTCAGGATCAGAGGAACCCCAAGTGGCCCTGGTATCCATCGAGGACCAGGGCACCATCATGACACTTCTTGATGTACAGGGGGACGCCATAGGATTCAAAGAATTGAGGGAGGCGTATGCACGAATACCGGAGGTACTAACACGGGTGGCACAGTACTCCCAGCCAATCCGGGAGGTGCAGATGGTCTGCGATCACCCACAACAAATTATTGACCTGCAGCGGCAGATTACAGACCTTCAGACGAAGCAGTTCCTGCCCCCACAGTGCGACGATACCGAGCTGGAACAGCCGATACAGACTCTGACGAACGAAAGGGACAAAGCCAGGAGGAGACCCGCAGTACCAGGGACGGACGAAGACCTTCAACAAGAACTGGCGGACATGATACAAGACGTCCAGCAATCTGGAGAGGAAGCCCGCAGTTCGAGGACGCAGTTAGCGAATGCCTTGATGTTTGCAGCAAGGACGGCCCCAGCTGCTCCCCAAGCTCCAGAGGACAGAGGCCAGAAATTTCCTGACTCCCCGGACTTTTCAGGGTCGGATCGAACGCAGTTGAGAGGCTGGATTGCTCAACTCCGAATGGTCATACGACACAAGCCCGGCAGCTTTCCCGATGAACAGTCGAAGATGCGGTACGCATTCAACCACCTGAGGGGAATAGCCTTAGGCCAGATTTTGCCACACGTTCGGGAGGACGGGACGATAGGGCTGGACGACCTACCAGCTTTAATACAACTCCTGGAAGCAGCTTTTGGGGACCCGGACCAAGTAGCCACCGCCGAAAGGAAAATGTGGAAGATTAAGCAAAAGAACCGTGAATTCTCTCAGTATTATGCTGAGTTCCAAGTCATCGCTGCCGATCTCGATTGGAATCCTTCAGCCCTGCGGAATGCCCTGATGATGGGGCTGTCTGAGGAAATGAAGGATTCATTCACTTATAGTGATATGCCTGAAGAGCTTCCCGCATTTGTGACTGTCTGCCAGAAACGGGATAATCAGATCCGCCAGCGAAGAGAGGAAAAAGCAGCGCAGAATAAGGGAGGAGGGGTAGGTTTCGCCTCCCCCAGGCCCCCACCCCCACCGAAGACTCCAGAAACAGCTCCAGCTGGGACGGTTGCCGGATATACTGGTCCTGCGCCAATGGATCTCAGTGCAGGCAGAAGAAGGATCTCAGCTGAGGAAAGGGCGAAGAGGTTTGCGGATGGGAGGTGCTTATATTGTGGTGGGTTTAACCACAGGGCAGCAGAGTGTGCGGCAAGAAAGAAGGCTCAGACGTTTAAGGCGTCTGGAGCAGAGGTTAAGGAAGTAGGATCCAAGGAAGGCTCCAAGGAATCGGGAAAAGATTAGGTCAACCTAAGCAGGATGGCGCTTTGGTTGACGGAAAAAGTTTTGTTTTAAATGCTTTGAAATGCTTTGGAATTTCGCGACTATCAGTTAGCAAGGTGGAGGTATTGGAAGGATCAATGGAAGGCAAACATTTAGTTATAACATGCTCATTGACCGTGAATAATCAAGAGATACCCACACATGCATTGATTGATTGCGGAGCTACTGGCATTGCATTTATGGATCAAGATTTTGCCCACCATCATCAGATACCACTTCAGGAATTAAAGGAAAAGAAACAGGTCGAGGTCATTGACGGAAGGCCTATTGAATCCGCAGATATTACGCATATTGCCAAAGTCGGCATGCAGATACAGGAACATGAAGAACAGCTACCTATGTTTATCACGAAGCTAGGACAGTATCCAATTGTCCTTGGAATTCCATGGTTACGCCTACATGATGTAGCCGTGCATTTTGCATCAAATACCATTAGGTTTGGATCACAGTATTGCATTACACATTGCAATGATACATCTGTAACGGTGCAGGGAGTTACAGAAGAACCCCCGGAACCATTTCATCAGGCTAAGGAAATATTTGAGCCACAGATTCGACCCCTCAGGCCATTTCAAGGGGATATTGTGATGCTAAATGGAGCTTCCTTCTTTTGTACGGTTAAAAAGGGGAAGCTTACTGAGTTTAAGGCATCTTTATATGATATTAATCGAGCTATAGAAGCAAAAGATTTGAAAGAACGTCCTTTGGAGGAAATTGTTCCGAAACAGTATCATGAATTCCTCCCGTTGTTCAATAAGGTGTTGGCCGACAGGTTACCGCCGCATTGACCCGGAATTGATCATGAGGTTCGACTGAAGGATGGGGAAACACCAACGTGGGGACCGTTGTATTCAATGTCAAGAGCTGAGTTGGTTGTATTGAAGGAATGGCTTGAGGAGAATATGTCCAAAGGATTCATTCGACAGTCATCATTCCCATTTGCCGCTCCAGTACTGTTCGCAAAGAAACCAGGTGGAGGGCTACAATTTTGTATCGATTCTCAGGATATCAACAGTAAGACAATAATGAATCGGTATCCCCTTCCATTGATAAAGGAAACATTGAATCTTTTAGGGAAGGCTCAGGTATACACCAAGCTGGATGTACGCTGAGCATACAATTTAATCTGGGTTAAAAAAGGGGATGAATATAAGTTAGCCTTTCGGACAAGATATGGATTATACGAACCTACTGTGATGCAGTTCGTGACAACAAATGCACCGGCGGATTTTCAGCGTTATATTAATAATGCTATTAGGGAAGCTTTGGATGATTTTGCATCAGCCTACCTGGATGACATACTGATATATAGTGATTCCGAGGAAGAACATATTGGTCACGTAAAGTGGATTATGTAGAGGTTATTAGAAGCAGGGTTGTATTTGAAGCCAGAGAAATGTAAGTTCCATAAGGAGACAGTGAGGTATTTGGGCTTGATTATATCAACCAAGGGTACCTCTATGAATGAAGATAAGGTTGAGACTGTACGGAATTGAAGCCGAGAAAGGAAGACCGAAAACGGACGGCTGAATAATCTCTTTCAGGTACAACAATTTCTGGGGTTTTGCAATTATTATTGACGATTTATTCCCAAGTATTCTGAGAAAGCGGAACCATTGACAAGACTTACGAAAAAGGATGAACCATTCGTATGGGAAGCGGAACAACAGTTGGGTTTTGAGACGATGGTAACTGCGTTTACGATGGCACCAGCACTTCGACATTTCAATCATGAGAGGGAGGTAATCATTGAAACGGACGCTTCCGATTATGTGTCTGCAGGAGTATTGTCACAACGAGATGATGAGGGAGTGTTATATCCTGTGGCATATTATTCAAAGAAACATTCACCGGCTGAGTGCAATTATGATATATATGATAAAGAGTTAATGGCCATTATTAAAGCACTTGAAGAATGGAGACCTGAGTGTGAGGGTGCCGCGTACCCCTGACAATTGATAACTGATCACAAGAATCTCGAATATTTTATGACAGAGAAGCTTTTAAATCGGAGACAAGCACGATGGTCCGAGTTTTTAACACGATTTGATTATGAGATTGTTTATTGACCGGGAAAATCAAATGGAAAAGCGGATGCTTTAACAAGGAGGCCAGGAGACCTCCCTGAGGGGGGGGATAAAAGATTAAAAAACATGGAACAGGTTGTTTTAAAACCGCATAAATTACCAGAACAATTGAGGATATCAGGGAATGAGGTATCAGTACCGGAACCCCCTTCGATACCTGACCTTTTTGCTCAAGCATATAAGGATGATCCGCTGATGAGTAAAATATCTATTGCTATAAGACAAGGGAGTAGCTTGAAAGATATTACAGTAGCACAATGTATGGAACAAGAGGGACAAATATGGTATCGAGGGAAACGCTATGTACCAGAAGGAGATCAGCTACGGTTACAACTGATACAGGAGCACCATGATACTGCACTGGCTGGACATCCAGGACGGGCGAAGACATTCGACCTTCTGGACAGGCAATACTGTTGGAAGGATATGCGAAAACAAGTGGATCAGTATGTAAGGAATTGCCACAGCTGTCAACGCTCTAGGACTTCGAGGCATGCAACATTCAGAGTTCTTCGACCTTTACCCATACCAGAAAAACCATGGGAAGATATTTCAATGGATTTTGTGGTTGGGTTACCAGAGTGTAAAGGGTTTGATGCAGTATGGGTGGTAGTAGATAGGCTGTCAAAAATGCAATATTTCATTCCATGTCATACAACAATAGATGCAGTGGGATTGGCGAAGTTGTTCTTTCGAGAGGTTGTCCGCCTTTACGGTTTGCCAAAGACTATTGTTTCGGATCGGGGACCTCAGTTTGCATCGACCTTTTGGGGGCAGATATGCAGTAGACTCGGGATTGATAGACGAATGTCTACAGCATCCCATCCACAGACTGATGGACAAACGGAGCGAATGAATGTGGGAATGGAACAGTATCTTCGAGTGTTTGTTAATCATCAACAAGATGATTGGGTGCAGTGGTTACCTCTGGCGGAATTTGCTGCTAGTAATGGAGTATCCGAGTCAACGAAGTGCACCCCATTTTTTGCAGTTCAGGGCATGGACCCACGGATGTCATTCGTTGGAGAACCAACACAGGAACGAGATCAATGACGCCTGGAGGTGGATCAAGTTCAAGTTACGATGCAACAGGTTCCTGAACATTTGCGAGTTGAGATGAGGCGAAGCCAAGCAGTAGATGAAGAGGGTGCAAATCGAGGGCGCATCCCCGCACCGAATATACAAGTTGGATATAAAGTATGGCTGGATGCCCGTAATATACGAACTACCCGTCCCACTCGAAAGTTGGATTGGAAATGCCTGGGACCTTTTCGGGTGCGTAAACAAGTGTCCCCTTATGCTTACGAGTTGGACCTACCTGCATCAATACGAATTCATCGCGTTAAACCTGTTTCCTTATTGGATATTTTAGCAGAGGATCCCCTGGCGGGGTAGCGGGTGGAACCCCCACCATCAGTAGAGGTTGATGGAGAAGAGGAGTATCAAGTATCGAGTGTTGAGGATAGCAGGATATATCGAAATCAGTTACAGTATTTGATCCGGTGGATGGGCTATGATTCGCTCACTTGGGAACCAGCGAAGTTCGTGGATGGATTACAAGCGGTGGGAGAGTTCCATCAACGATATCCCCAAAAGCCAGAACCATTGGCGAATGTTCTCGGAGGACGTCGAACCTAAAGGGGGGGATACTGTCACTGTGCTAAGAAGATACGAGGTACTTGAGAATAAGGGTGGTTATGCAAAAGAAGGTGTGGAAGAAATGGTGTTATGGAAGAGCGGAGACGTCCGAAGATGTGGAGGGAGCGGTGAGATTGTGGCAGTATAATGTAGTACGATATGGAAGTGGGCTGATGTGTTGCGACGTCGGGTGAGGTGGCGTGGTTGTTACGATAAGAATTGTGTTGATGGTGTGTAAGATCATGGGAGAAGATTCGGATGGTACATCGGAGCATGAGGAATGATTCGAGGGTGGCAGACGAATTGTATATGAAGAGAGTGTTGTTGGTGTTGGAGGATTTCCTTTTCTTCTCTCTTTACTCGTTCTCTTGTATAGCAAAGCAAGTTACGACTTTGAAACAGTTTCGACTTTTGTCTTGTCTTGATTCCCTCGGAAACGAACATGGAGCCTCTTGTCTTGTTTCCTAATATCACATTATTGTTCCCAATATCACCTACACCCAATCCCGTCCGTTACAGCGTCTGCTTCGTCGAGTGGTGTACTGAGGAATTGTAAGCATACTCCGCTAATGGGAGGTAGTCGTCCCAATTGGCTTGATCGTGAGTGGCAAAGCCACGCAAATAGCGTACAACCATCTTGTTCGAGTTATCAGAGATGCCATCCATTTCTGGATGGAACACCGTAGTCATGAGCAGCTTCATTTGCAGAATCCTTGCAACCTTTCTCCAATGGTCTGCTGTCAAACGTACATTGCAGTCTGATAAAACCTCTTAAAGTACTCTGCGTAGACGGATGATGTCATTGATGAATTTGCGCGCAAAGGCCGGGGCATCAATTGTTTTTCTGCAGGCTCGCCAATGTGCTGTCTTTGTCATGTGGGCAACAAACGATTAAATACAGTTGTGGCCACTTCCCCAGACTGGCAGGTCAGTTATAAAGTGTATGCTGATTCTTTTCCAGCGGCCTTTGGTTATAGGAAGTTTCTGTAGAAGGCCCATAGGTTTCCCACTCGGGTGGTTGGTTCGATGGCATAAGTCGCAGCCTGCTATGTAACGCTGGGTATCGCGCCACATTTGCTTTCAGAAATATCAGTCTTTCATGTGTAAGTACGTTTGGTTCGCACCAAAGTGCCCCCCTGCAGGAGTGTCGTGGGCCTCATGCATCAGAAACAACCCTAGTTTCTGTCAGAAACACCCGAGCGTTCTGGACGGCTCTGATAGCTCCGACGGAACCTTGTACTCTCTGACGGAGAAATACACGCTTCCCATCGCCCAGGCAACAGGTTGAGTTGCATACTTACCTCCTGTACTTTGCTCCCGGAATGCGGTGACGTATACGCACCATCAGAAGGACACGTGGGTTACACTCTTTGCAGGGGTCGCAGTTATGCTGTAGTCGTTTACACAATGCCTGGCGATGTTTATGTTTTTCTTCGGCTGATAGCCACATGCCGCACTCTTATTTATGTTTAGCTTTGAGATTTTATCACATATTGCAATACAGTCTTCACTTCGGATACATCGCTTGCTGTTGCATTTGCTTCGCCATTATTGTATTTTGCATATTTCAAATATACTGTCCAATCTTCACACTCTCTAGTACTATGCCCTCAGTCCTCCACATTCTGCGTTGATCGATCATTGGCTTGCGATGCTTGTTTCTCTTCATCCGTATCTGCATCGTCATCTGCATCTGCATCTGCATCATCGCCATCCTCGCCCTCATACCCATCGACATTACTGGTTCCCAGGTCAAACCTCTCGAGTTCTGTCACGGGCTGTCGTAGCCGGCTGGCGGTGTGGATGGCATCGCGCTCGTCGCTTTTGTCACCTTCATTTTCGTCATCCCTGCTGCCCGCTGTCATCCCGAAATGGAGTTTGTCATCTGTGCAAATGGTGTCTATCGGGATGTTTGTGTCAGTGCTTCAGATCTCAGGTTCCTCAAGCGCCACTCCGGAGGTCAAATAGTCAAGAAGAATAGCATTGCCAATACGCGCTGCTTCCACGCTAATGACCATGGCAGGCGTTGGGTTCTCTGCCTGCTGGATCTGACGCTTGACTGTAGCAAGAATGTTTTTATACACCCTCTGTTGGTAGCTCTCAGGTAGTGTGTTCCAGGTATTCATCAAGAGAATATACATGTCTGCAACGCCAGGCGAGGTTAACAACTTGCAACCCGTTGCAGCACAGCAGGATTCGTTCTTACCACCGTCATTCTTGTAATTGAAGTAGTTCGAGCGATCAGGTCTGTCCGCGTTCAGCTTTGACTTGGAAGCTTTCGGATGAACACCTTTGTTCTTTTGCCACTCCAGGAGAGTATGGCCCAACGCAGTGCAGGTAAACATGATCAGTGGCAAGAGTATACCACCGTCCTTGTCGTTAATCATGGCATTATAAAATCGATCAGCATACTTACCGCGGTTATTCGCCCGATGATAAAATTTGATGTAGATAAATTGCAGGATTGCTTCCACCAGGAAGTAAAGTGGACTGTGGCTATTCGTTAGCAGCTTTCGACTTTCTCTGCATTGGATTTGGGCCGTGGATACCACCTTCCACACGCTCTGCTACAGGAAAAATATACTTATTGTCTGCCAGAAGGGAATCAACGAATTCCAAACACTCAGCGGCACATTCAAAGCAGTGGAGACATCAGCAAAATGTAAATCGGTTCGTAAGCCATATGCAAACCTCCCAGACACTCCGGTCGATCTCACTAGTGCTTGTAAGTAGTTCCAGATGCTTCCAGGCCTCCCTGGAGCTAAGTAAAGTGCTCTCAGACTCTGCAAGAGCATTCCCAGGTGCTCCTAAAAGCACCTGCAGTGACGGAGGTGCATTCAGAATGCGACAACAATTGACTTGTAGGATAGTCAAATTTTGGAGCAGCTGAGACCTCTACACAGCTCAGCGGGAGACTTGGTGCCATTTTCTGACAGCAGCAGTTGTTATGGTTGCATAACCACAAGGCATTTCATCTATCATATTCGTCTTTGTTACAGTCACAAGATTTGCTACATCATAATATGGCATGTATTATCTATCAGAGTCTCGGTATATATATACATACGACCAATCTGGCTGCAGACGGGTTCTCGAGTATAATCAGAGGAGCACCTGGAGATGCCCATTGAGAGAACTTAGAAATGCACTGAGAGGCCATGACCGTGTGAACTTAGAGATGTACTTGGAGGCCGAGATCAAGTGAACTGAGAGATGCACTTGGAGGCCGAGATCGAGCCAGTTTGGAGATGCACTTGGAGGCCGAGATAGGGTGAACTAAGAGACGCACTTGGAGGCCATGATAGAGCAAGTTTGGTGATACACTTAGAGCCTGAGATCGAGTGAACTGAGAGATGCACTTGGAGGCCGTAATCGAACGAGTTTGGAGGCCATCGATCGTGCGAACTTGAAGGTTGTGATTGAGCGAGTTTGGAGATGGATTTGGAGGCCATGATCATTTGAACTTGGAGGCCATGATCAAGCGAGTTTGGATATACAGTTGCAGGCCAAGGTCGAGTGAACTCAGAGATGCACTTGGAGGCCGTAATCCAGCGAGTATGGAGAAGCACTTGGAGGACGTAACAGAGGGAGTTTGGAGATGCACTTGGAGGCCATGATAGAGCGAGTTTGGAAATTCACTTGGAGGTGGTGGATCTGGAGGGGTATATTGGGAGAAAGGCGCGGACGGAAGCTGAGACTCTATTTATTGGTCAAACTCAAGATCGTGGGAATGTAGCGAGTTGAGTATAACAAGGTCCGCCAATCAATGGGAGATGAGACTGGCTGGGAGCGGGAGACAGTCGATCATGGGATGATGCAGTACTCAGTGTATGCTGTACTCGGTGTCAACTCATGATCATGGCATGCATAGATGGAGAGGGATGACTTAACTTTGTATTCTTAGGTGATGGTAGAGTTGAGGATGAGAAAGAGAGAGATGAGAGGATATGGGGGAAATCATCATAAGAAACTGGGACATAAGAGAATTTCGTGCGCGAAACAATTGACCATTCCCGATCCGGCAGGTACTACTCCCGATCCGGCAGGTACTACTCCCGATCCGGCAGGTACTACTCCCGATCCGGCAGGTACTCCTCCCGATCCGGCGTGTAAGAACACCGATACGAGGTCTTCTAAACCCAATTAGGCAAGTTCTACCCCTGATTTCTCATATCCGCTCGTATCCTCCATGTTGTTCCCATCATCATCCCCCATCTCTCATTCCTGTCCTCAACTCTACCATCATCGCAGAACACAAAGTTAAGTCAACCCTCTCTATCTCTCCATGCCATGATCATGAGTTAACACGGAGTACAGCATACACCGAAAGTACAGCATACACCAGGAGTACAGTATACACCAAGAGTACAGCATTCATCCATGATTGTCAGTCTTCCCTTCATTCTCACAATTACGAGTTGACCCCTGAATGTAGCTGCAGCTTCCGGCCTGCCTCCCTACAAGATCACCAGCCAGCTCTCCATGCGAGCTCAAAGGTAAAGATACGTCGTTCACATTCCCAGGGTTGGGAATTAACTAACTGATGAATAGAGTCTCAGCACCCAGCCCGCCTCCCTTTGACCACCTCCCGTCGACCGCCTCCCATCTGCTGGCTCGAAGTACTCCTCCAATCTCGCACGATGATCGCCTCCAAGTTCATCTCCAAACTCGCTCGATAAAGGCCTCTAAGTGCATCTTCCAAACTTGCTTGATTACATCCTCCAAGTGCATCTCCAAACTTGCTCGATTACGTCCTGCAAGTGCATCTCCAAACTTGCTCGATTACGGCCTCCAAGTGCATCTCTGAGTTCACTTGATCTCGGCCTCCAAGTGTATATCCAAACTCGCTTGATCATGGCCTCCAAGTTCGAATGATCATGGCCTCCAAGTGCATCTCCAAACTCGCTCTATCTCGGCCTCCAAGTGACTCTAAGTTCACATGATAACGGCCTCCAAGTGTTTCTCTGAGCTCACTTGATTGTCATCTTCTGGCGCACCTCGAGCTGCTCTCAACCACTGCCTGCAGCCAGTCCAGATATATCGTATGTAGACAGGTACATAGATACTCAGATAAGAGTACAAAAGGAATACCTGAGTTCTAAAAATCGTTGAACGATAAGTAGTAGCTATAATTTCCAGGCACACCAGCAGCATTCCCAAAGACGATGATGTTATTCCCAGACTGCTCTACCGTGATTCGACATGCTCCCAGGCTTGTCGTCAGCTCTTCCAGGCTTTTGGTCGGCGCTGCCAAGCTTGTTGCTGGTGCTCCCAGGTGCTCCCAGACGCACCTGAAGGCCACTGCATCGGTCTAGTAAACTCTGAGATTTGACCATGCTGGGATTCTGGTCTGACAACTCTCAGACACACCCAAAGGCTCCCAGTGACCAAAATACATTTTGCTAATGGATCATAAAGGTCTGCTATGTTGTCTCTTACTGATTGAATAAAATGGGATTTAACCTTATCGACTTGTGCACAAACCTGGTACCGGTTTGAGTGTGTAATATCCAATGTGGACTGTTGCTTCAGCATACCTCTTTCAAGATCTCCTTTGTGCGCACCTCAAATGGTATGGACCAAATGTTGTTTTGCTGCATAGTGGTGTTCCAGTACGTCTCTATTATCTGCCAGTGTGGGCCTTCAGCTAATGCTTTCGAAACACATCGCGTTGTATAACTTACTGTCTCCAAGTCCCTTGCACTCATACATGGCCGTCTATTTCACATGTAGAGCTCCAGGAGTCTGCCTGTTGCAAACACAAGACTCGTCATGTCTGAGTAACCAAATCGATGGATGCTGTGACTGGCGGAGACCATTGATCGAGGTGTAGACACTGCCTGGAGTTGCAATTGCCACTGCCTCTGTCTCTGATTCTTTTCGGTAGCTCGCGTTCGGAGTGGATTTGTAATTATTGTGCGGGCTTCTGGATTAGGGATGGGGGTAGGCAGGTTTTCAAGACCGCTGAGAGGAGTGGGAGTGATAGCAATGCCGAATGCGGGGCTGGATACTACATGACGCGTTGAGGTTCCCCTGGGTGCTGGTGTGCTACAACTGCTTCTAACAAGTGTGGCGGTTGGAGTATTTATTGACCATCGCTGTGTATCGGATGGGGTGGAAGTCATACGTTGAGTGGTATCTGCAAAGCGAGAATTGTTCAGCGAAGATGAGGGGGTGGAGTTCTGACCTTGGATTGTAGAGGCTACAGGACTCCCTCTTGGAGAGAAATCCCTCTTGCTAGCGGGTACAGAAATGCGTCTCTCAGCAGGTGGAAGTTGAGAATTGCCCGAAGACCCACGCTTTTGTTCATTCTGACAATTAGCAAGACTTTGAACATTTCATACTATCGGAGTCGTATTAGGGTGAGCGCTTTGGGAAGGCATAGTCGGATATTGATGTTCAACATTAAGAACGTAAGAATAATTGCCTGTGCATGCATACGCAATGGCAGGTGAGGTGGACTTCTATTTGAGAAACCAGGGAGGGTTGTGACAAAAAAGGGAGGCGCAGTGTAGACTGCGCAGGATTCTAAACCCTGACAATACTTGGTGACGAGATCCCTTGAATAGCATTCAATTATGTAGTTAACTGCCATCAGATAAAACGCAGCATTAATATTCACTATTACACCAATGTCTGAAGGCCTATTTGCACTGCTTGAAGGGTGTTTATGCCTTCTTGGAGCAGTTATCATAGTATTGCACTTGTTCTTGGCACAATACTTCGAACCATCGATTGTGTATATCTTTATCTTCCCGGTGGAAATCCCCCTTTGGCAGAGCTAGAAGCATCGCAAAGCGAACAATGACGTATTCTGTATTCTATGACGTTGGTTGCATGTGCATTTTTCACTGCTAGGCGTGGGTAGCCGTATTGGATAGTTGCACAGTTGGGACAACTTGAGAACTACTGAGTTTGCTCCGAGATGTATGAGGTCTAAGTGGTAAAAGTGGTATGAGATGCGAAAGCAACGCTCGGCATCGCAAACAGTCCTCACCACGAGTATTCAATCTCTTCTTGACGCTCGTCATTCATGAAGTGCCTGGTGGTTCATCAACAAAATATAAAATTGTTCAGAAGTCATAACTCAACAATTCAGCTATTCTGAACAGCCCCACCAATCCTTCCAGATGCTCCCAGACGCTCCCGAACAGGCTGAATGCAAAACGATGTGCTTCTGAGGTACTCTCAGAGTACTTCAGGTGCTCCTCAACGCTTCTGAAGTAGCAGAACAGAATACAAGAATATTCTAAAGAGTATGAAGTTATCTTCAGAATGCTATAAAATCATGCCTTTAAGTTGGTAAAATTTCGGAGCTGCTGGGACTACGACACTCGTCCCCAAGACGATTCCAGTGCACCTGGAACGAGACTCTCTGGGAGTGATAAATATATAATGTCTATATCAAATAGTAAAATTCGATAATCTATCTCACAGCTATACACCTGAATCAGGCATTTTAATCTAAATTAATATACAGTCCAGTAGGTATCTAAATCAACATGATTATTTACAAGCAATACCCTATCCATGCCGCCCAATGCAGCATTCTCCCGCACCAAATGCGCCGGCCCAACAATTGCTCCAACGGGTACAATATGCATCTTATTCGTTTGTTTGACAACCCGGATGAACCCGTCAACACAATCAGCCCAACCATGAAGATCTTTGTACTTTGTTCGAATCACCACCGCGTATTCTTGAGCTTGAGGACATAATACCCATTGCTGAGTAATCTTGCACCTCTTAGAAAAGGTCGATAATGCTTTCCTGGCTGGTAGGCGCTCCTGAAATTGGAGGATCTGATTCGGTGGAGTCCAGCTGAAGTATAATAGTGGAAAACAAACAATTCGACCTTGGAAGGTGTTATCGAGGTCATTCACTTCACTTTGCGTATACTGCACCCAGATGTTATGAGCTTCAGGCATGATCCCTTGGTTGGCATCAGTATATTCTACCTTGCAATCAAGTCCCAGATGCTCAACAGAAGTTGGGTTGTGAAAAGGTTGACAGTAATACAACAGCCCATTCTGGAGTTTAATAAATACTCTGTCTATGAGTACATTCTGATCATATCCGAGCACCAGTCCACTAACTTCGTGTCCCCAGTCCTCATCAATTTGGGCACGGAATAGCTGTCCAAAGATGGGAATTCCGAAATCATCTGATGCATCTCTGAGTGAGGTTAATTTGATACTTCTGCACACTCCGCGGACATGCGTTTCTCTCAAATGATATACCTGCTGTGATACAGGGCGGATAATGGGCTTGTCCTGGATTGTTTGGAGATGTAACAGATGGGCGCTGCATGCACTTCGCCATTTATCGGTAGCGGACAGTAGGTTGAAAACTTTTGCAGAGCCAATATCGTACCAGCCTTCGAGTGCAAGATATGATAGTGTCTCCTCCATATAGTCAAGACTGGTACACTGCTCATTGTGCTTGAGCATCTGTCGAATGTAATTGACTTTGTTGCTAGATTGATATGCCTCTTTCACATTGGAGATATGTAGCCATTCAGGAATATCAGTGGTAAAATTGTCACCGGAACCCATTCCGCGAATTGACTCTGATACATGGCTCACAAAATGCATCTTGGAATATCCGAAATGTATCATGCGCTGTTCAATGGGTTTCGGGAGCGCCTGAATGCCGATTGTCTCCCACCAAGCTTCAAACTCGATCAAATGGATGGAGAATTCCGTCTTGAACCGCTTCTGTTCATTCAAGGTGATGTCATAAATCTCTCTCTCCAGCTGGTTAGTGACACGTTCCGTATCACGCAAGCTCCAGGTCGTGATTTCTGTCTCAGCATCGGATAGGCAGATCCGAAATTGCAGTCGCTTGTTGGTGGTCATGTTTGCTGCCCTGTAAGCCACGTCTTCGGCGGCAGTTTTCTTCAGAGCACTTTCTCTGGCGAATCTGCTTCTGGGACCGGTTGCCTTGGTCCCGACTTCCTGCAATAGTTGTCGCTCTTGACGTTGAAATAATTTATCGAAAAGCTTGAGTTTAGCAGGTGTCACTTGATGGATTTCGCACACCAATCACTCAATTGCCTTTTGACGATCAGCATCTGACCAAGTGGTTGCCGCTTGTCGGGCTCTATTTAGGTGCACCTGAAATATCCTACGTTTTGTTGTGGAAAACTTTTCAGCCCCATACACAAGGGCCTTTATTGCAGCACGAATCTTATGAATCGTTTGTTCGCGTAACTGATGGGATTCCTTTGCGAACAAGTCATCCACTTTGGCCTTTGCAGACTTTGACATTTTCCGTTCTCGAAAGGAACCTTTCTTCTGGTAAAATCGCTTCAGTGGATTGTCTAGTGCTTTGAGGGATAGATCCGAGTGATTTGGTTGGCCTACAAGGAGAGAGAATTCACATAATGCCTGCACTGCTCCCGTTACCATTTCATCAGAGGTGTTTTCCGCCACAGTTTCCCCATCATCTTTGGAGAAGTCAAGAATTGGAGCGCAATTCACTGCTAGTATTCTGATCATTCCATCGATCTCTTTACCTTGCCAGGTGCCGCTTTTCAATGAATCGAATGGTTTAGAGAAGTGCTTGAGGCCGGGATATCGTTGCGCCGATGTAAATCGATTGTCAAATTGATCCTTGAAATTTCTAGCTTTCAGCTATTTGAGCAGCCAGTGCAATAAGTCTTTAACTAAACCCCGGAGCAGCTGATGCAATTCATCAGGCTGCCAAAGCCGATAGGCATTGCAGAAAGGGTATTTCCAGAACTGGTTGCAGATTGGGTGGACACCTACAGTGTGCAGCACATCAATATTATTGTCCTCCAGCAGCTCGGAGTAAATATGCTGGTCTCTTGAGTTATCGAGTGGTTGAAAAGTTGAATGCCACATTGGTGCACCTTTCGGAATTTCACACATCGGGCATGAGCCATATGAGACTTGAACAACCATGACTTGTTCCGGATAATCCCCGACCCAGGCAGCCAACAGAGGGAAACATTGTCACTGGAATCCATCTGCACAATCCCATTTCAAGCCAGGGCCAGTGATGTCAAGATGCCTAAGTTGAGACAGCACAGTTCCAACCGCGGAATGCCATGCTTCGTCAATGTTCTTGGCACCTTTCGGGGGACACGGGATCAGCCCAACAAGAATCCAGGCGCGCTTTTCTGGTGTGCGGCAGATATCTTTTCGAATAGTACGTATCGTGAGATACAGTGGCCAGCCATGCTGATTGCCTGAAAAATCAGTCAAGTGAGTCTTGTCAGATGCACATATGACTGGCACAATCGTCACTCCTGCAGGAAGTTCATCCTGTGTATCCCACCACCAATTGCCCGTATTTATCTCACTGTAGATTCAACGACCCTCAGTGTCAGCGAGGCATACTGGTTCAAAATCGAGGTGCGCCTGAAATGGGAAATGTGCCAAAAGAAACTGCATACATTTGAAAATATTCCTGTAGTATAATGTTTCGAAGATATGCGAGTCATCTTCAATCCAACTGTCATCACCGAGCCCGAAATTGTGTTCAGAGAGGAGCTTTCGCAGGGCATCTGCTGAATGGAATGATTCGATTTTGAAGTTGTCCAGTCCATGCCTGAGATGTTGATCAATCCAGGTTTTCGTTGGCTGGCTAACCGACTGAGTCTGCTGGAAGTCGTGTGCGGACCGAAACGGATACCATGGATTCCATCGTTCAGAGCACTTTCGATGCTTGTTGTACAATCCAGTTGCTTTGTGATAAACTTTCCCCCCCGCATTTTCCACTCCAACTACCTGCCAATGAGCCTTTGTCTTGGTTGGATCAGGGGTACAGGTGAGATCAGGCTGCTGAGGGTCTATACGTTCTTTGTTGGGAGTAGCTTCCGGTGGTGGTGCACCCGGTACATTGTCTAAGAGTAGATCATTAATTGACAGCTTGTCAATAGCCATTCATGTGCTCCTACTGTAGTCAAACCATGATGGCTCAGGGTGATCCCAGCCGGCAGGTGGTAGAATCCCATTGGGTAATAGCCCTTCATTCATAGATATTGGGTGATATTGTTGATAGTGAGCTTCCAGTCGGTTCTCGTTGCATAATTTCATTTTGCAGATGAAGCATTTAAGATGTTTCTGGCGAGTGTTGACCATATTTGAAAAATGTTCGGTGTTCTGATGAATCTCGATGATGCTTTAGGGGGTATGGTTTGTTGCTGGATTTGAGCCTCAGCGATATTTGTTTGAAAGCGAGCTAACTCAGGTTAGCATATCACTTTCAAAGCCGCATCACACCCCACCAAATGTAGAGGAGGGGTAAAACAAAGTCACCTCACGATCAGTTTTCTTCACAAAGTAGGATAATATCTACTGAAAATTGTTCGCAGAGAAAGTTCCCTTTGTCATCACTGCGATCAACTTTTAATACTCTTCATCAGGTGCTGCTACGATTGGCCTTATCGTATACTACGTCATTGCGGCATTGTGCAGATTTAGTGTTAGCAAAGGGTACAATTTCCTGGGTCGGTTCTGGGTATGGTTCCACCTGAAACCGCACCGTGGCAACGGGTCTTACCACATGAAAAACCCGGACCATTGGAAATGGGCCGGTTTTACCACCAAAACCCGTCATTTCAAGTTCACAATTTTGGCTCCAATTAAGTATTTGAGTTCTGATCGTATCACGACATGATCAGTACGTACATTGTGCAGTTTTAGCCGCTCTTTCACCTCCCGCTGTCAGATTTGTGATCGGACCAATATTCGTTGAGTCGCTATCGAAAACCCGCCAATTTGGCCGAAAATAATGCGTTATTTCACCGCGATTCAGCAAATATTGGTCCGATCACAAATCTGACAGTGGGAGGTTAAAGAGCGGCTAGAAATGCACAATCTACGTACTGATCATGTCATGATACGATCAGAACTCAAATACTTAATTGCAGTGAAAGGTGGAGGAACCGTAAAAGTGGAACTGCAGTCCAGGTACAACCCGGTCAAAAAACTGCGGGTTTATGTCCGGTCCCGGTAACAACCCCGCCAACACACAGCGGGTCGGGTTTTTGGCCGGGTCTGGAACCGAACTGAACCGAACCGCTGGTCAAAACCCTGACCGCTGGAGGGTTACCCGGATCTGTTGCTAACAGTATACAGATTATATCTACACTCAAGCGTCAAGCAGCGGATAACATCAGCTCAATACAATGATTATATAGGTAAGTTACCTAGCTGGCTGTATGCCCGCTCGATGATCATCGAGAACTGATAGACTGGTACGAAGTTTTGGTTATTAACGATCCTTGACCGGTGGGTGGATTCTGAGAAGACAACGAAGTTTGCACAAGGAGCTCAAAAGGACGCAATCACTGTTGCTGCTCTACTAACAGGCCTCATATTGAATGAAGTAGTATGTCATACACATACATTTTAAGTGTAAGATGCCTAGTCATGCTAACCTTCCAACCGGATATAGTTCTTGTTGGTTTCCTGGATATAGCATGTCGAATTCCTTCTATGACCTTTACAGTCATGAACCAAACAAAGGTGAGCTCCTATCCAAGTTCCTAGTATACGAATTCGAGCATATAACAAAGAAAGGGAGGATGTGTGTGATTATGATTTCTTTTTCTCAGCCGGGTTTCATGGATCAAAGATGCAGTGAAACACCACAGTTCGTGACAAATAGGATGGATATAAGAGGTCTTCATTCTGCCGAAGGTCACTGCTACCTTCAATATTCTCAACTATACTCCACTTCATTCGAAATCACCAATTGAATTTATAATTTGTTTACCACCAGCTTTTGTTCACATACGATGTCGATGAACGGATCTCCCCCGAAGACAACCAATATGGCACCATCGGGTGGGCTGTTTGGCTCACAACAACGCCCAGAAGACAATGTGGGAGCATCTGACAATAATGCTGGAAATACACCGTGCAAAGACACTCAATTCGGGCAACCCCCAAATCAAATTCATCCTCCACCAGGGTATAGTTACCCGCCTTCGCAGCCTCCATTTCCAGGCGCTCCCCAGTTTCACCACCCTGCCCCATTCAACATGACACCAAGCTCACAACCGAGCTCTGGAGGTGCAACCCAAGGATATCAGAGTTATAGGCCATCTTGGCAAGAATATGACTTCCCCCAAGGAGGCTATGGTGGACATCAAATGTTCCCCCTTCAGCAATTCACCGGACAGGGGCCGTCATCTCCAGGTGCACCATGAGTGCCTCCAGCACCAGCTGGAAACCATCCAGTCAATCGACCGACATCGACCTCGTCTACTCCTTTCAGATCAATTCCTGGCACACCTTGGAGACCTCCCATTAGCCTCCCAACGAAAAGATTTCAGCCGGCAGCGGAACCACGCAGGACAGATGTTGCAGGGATGGCAGATTTGCCCCCATTACCAGAGATTTCTTATGACGAATTCGATGCAGATGCTGAGAGCGATGATTCATCGGACTTGGGCGGGGCTGAAGGCAAAGCTTCAATCAGCTTGAAGCAAACGGAATTCTCCTTGAAGCAATTTGCCAAAAGGCTGGGGCAGCCCAACTTTAGTACCTTCAACAAGTGGAAGAAGGTATCGGTGGCTGGGTTTCTCAAGAACAATGATCAGTCTATTATCCCGGGACATAACCGTTTGAAACAGTTGCGAGATGGACCCCTGCGCGGGGAGACGGCGGTTGCAGATTTTTTGGAGGCTTTCGAGACCTGGCTGCCTTTGGAGAATTTCGATAATGCAGAATGGATTCTGCGACAATGGGTGGAGATGTGTCTGAAGAAATGTGCAAGTGAGGTTCAGGAGGCGAGGAAGAAGGGAAGGTGAGGCAACGAGCAACTGGGGACGGATTTGGGAGAGCGTGCGGGCCAAAAACCGAGCGGTAACGTTCCAGAGTTACCAAATACAACATTCATGGTTGTATTTCGTCGAGTGCCGAACGGCAAAAATGAGCTGACATCCCGCATGCAATTCCAAGCTTCGTACACAGATGTGAGGCATTGGGAGGAGCTGATTGATTTCACCAAAAAACATTGTAGCCCGAATCAATAATACTGTCTGACTGCATTATACAAATGCTACTTGACGCAGGAAGAATTAGACGAAGAGTATATGGGATTATACGCACCCGGGCAAATGATGAATGACCCTCTATATGGTCCGATATCATACAACAGTTCTCTTTCACATGCCTTCAAGTTGAAACTGCGACACAATGTGAACCTATATTTGGTAGAAGTGGAGGCAGCGACAGGGAAGGATATTACGGAGCAAGTAATGAGACCGGAGAAAGGTAATCCCCGCTAGCCTTGTTCCAGTTAGTTATGCCCACTGCTAATCAGTATACTTGGACTTCAGAGGGATCCGATGAAAATGAACAAGTGGTGGATGAGGTGGCAGGTGGGAAAGAGATGGATAGTATTAATGTAAATTCTGATTGAGTGAATAGAATTGATTATATACCACATATTATTGGGTCCAAATGCTTGTCTGTGAAATATCTAACATTGCGATGAATTCCAGGAGTGCCGGAGTATGAGCCCATCTGCCCAACTTACCTCGGAGCAACTGAAAGAGATCATTGAGGACGAAAAGATGACCGACCAAGGTGCAAGAAAGGTTCAGAAGCAAGTGGAGGATGGCGAGGAGGTCCTTGATCCAGATAATGCCAGTTCAGTATTGAGCACTGTTCTCAACACAATCAACAATGAATTTGATCATGAGTGTCTTGATGAGGCGGTCAGGCTGCTGAATGTCCATCCTCTTCGCCAATCAACAGATGACCGTGTTCCAGGCCACAAGTATTCAATTCCAGGCCTGCCTTGAACTAAGTTTCTGGCGCACCAGGTTTGGGCCATCTGGTTCATCGTGAGGAGATGGGTGTGGGATGCTGATATGCCAGGAGCACTGGTGGTGGATAGAATGGGTCTTCAAAAGACTTTCACCCCGGTTGCTGTGGCAATGATTTGCAAACTGCTGACTGAGAAAGTTGTAATGGGTTTGCCACTGTCCATTTTATGGGGGAATACCCTTGAAGAGTGGGTGATTTTGGTGGACAACGACTTTCCCGGCATTGTCGGTGAAGAATGGGAGTGGTATCCACTCCAGAGATTGAATTCTGTGCCCCGCCGCCTGTTGGTGATCCAGACCACACTGCCTCACGGACATCCAGCACTTATATCTGCCCATGAACCAATCTTGGTGGTCACAATGCCCGGCGTTGCAGAGACTTTCAAGACTATCATTGACGAGATGACACATGTAACCGATTTCAAACTCGTCAACTTGTTGCACGCCAAAAATGTGAATCTCACCCACGAGCATCTGAACACCAGTATTGACTAGCCGGAAAACCGATGGAATATCCAGGTTGTGTCATATGATACCTTAACATCCAGAGCGAAACCATCAAGCAATGGCCAACTCTCACACTGTTTATGGAGTTTTGGGATTTTTGATGAGTCTCATCGATACAAGACGAAAAATAGCGTGGGCTGGCGAATTGTGACAAATGTGAGAATTGGATTCAAACTTCAAGTCACTGCAACTCCGGGATTCCATTCACTCTATGACTGGTGTTATCAGGCGATGTGGCTGTTTTCAGGTGCGCCTGAAGATCCAGAGGATGAGACTGTGATGGAAATGCACGGTGCCGATGCACTGTATTCCGCAGTGAAGAGTTTGATGCATGCCATCCGGACTGAAGACCAGGATGCTCAACAGGATGCAGCACACTGGATGATCCAAATAGCAAAGCCCTGAACCATGAGGAGGTGGTCAGAACTGAAACTCACAAATGGGAAACCACTTGTTTGGATACCAAAGGAGAATGCACACCTTGTTGATCACGAATAGAATGAGGACGAGCAAGCTAAACTAATGACCCTTGTGGAGAGATACACTTCACGGGGTGCTTTCGGAGCATGGAGGGTTCATAGATGGCGCCTGGCATGCTTCTGATTGGTATTGGAAGATACTGAAGATCGGAATGATGTTTCAGGACAATGGTACAATGAATAGCCACTCGATACTTGGGTGGATTCTCCGATTTTCCGATGGCTGAGAGTGACATGTCTGCCAATGCTTGTCAATGAATCTGCGGAGTATCCCGAGCCTGATGAGGATGAAGCATCAAATGAGGCGCTCCTGCACGAACCTGAAAGTCTTAAAAGCATCTTGCCACGTACACCTCCTCCTGCTCAAAAGGCGGTGCTATTTTGTCCTCTGCCAGGCCAAGTTCGTCATTTGAAGTGGTGGCTTACAAAGTTTTTTGCGGAAAATTTGGATATATTCTACATGTCTGCGGAAATGGGCAACGATGAGTGCACAGAAATGCAGCTTAAATTCCAAGATTCCCCAAATCCCTCTGTGTTTGTAACTACACCCAAAGTGGGTGGGACAGGGCTCAATCTCACAGCAGCAAACCACGCAGTAATAACTCAGAAGTTCTGGGTATTAAATGTGTAGCGCCAGCCATTTGCACGCGTTGTCCGACTGGGGCAAAACAGAATTCCACAGACATGGCTACTGAACACTGGACCCAATGGCTATGATAATAGAGTGAGTGATCTCCACCAGCTCTCTGGAGTGGCTCAAATGAGAGTCCAGCATGGTCTGATGAACCGACCGACCATCACGACGACGATGATATACCATATTGTGGAGTGTCGTCAGGACCATACGAAGCGGCTTACAGAGCATGGAGACTTCGTGCCGTCACATGGTGAAGATGAACAATAATTGTCAGGGCAGTGAAATCAAGGTACGCCTCTTTAAACATTCAACCAACACAATCTCACCGACTGATGCAAAATAGGCAAATGAAATGAAGAATAAGGCGCAATTCAGGAGTCCGGGAGTTTTGGTTAGAGTTCGATTCCATTTCATGTTAGATGATTATAGTGATGAATATGAGATGAAGTCAATGGAAAACAGACATCTGGTAAACTGAATCATAGCGTCATTTAGATGACCTAATATGTGATGAAAAGCAGGTGCGCCAGTTTAATGGTGAACCAAGTGAAATTCCGTGCTACCGTATATTTCTCTGTGTGAGAATCTGTCCAGCTGCAGTCACTGCTCATCTTCATCGTATATTGTCCATGGAATTGTGATTCCGAAATCTGCAAACAAGATCTGTGTTTTCAGGTGCGCCTGAACTTCCAAGTTTGATTCCAATTCCTTGTTGCTCGTCTATTTCAGACGCACTGGATAGTAGAGTCACGAAAGAATTTGGGATATTCACTGAATCATCGATGTTGAATAATTCACAGTCCATTGCACAAGGGAATCGCTCTCAACTTCTCGACTTTCCTGAGACAGATCCAGTACAGTATATCTCTAATCATCGAGGGATAGACAGACTGTCTAAGCGATATTGAGTTAATGTATCGTATCTTGAGACACGGCTCGCATATTCCAGCCTTACCCCAAGAATACAGCCGAGTATTTCCTCGCTCAGGAATGAAGTTCAGGCACACCTCAAATCCACTCTCCTGTCGAGGTTGATGGCCTCAGATTTGACACCGCATGCATATTCTATTCACCGGCCAATTTTGACCAGCAGCCACTCATTATTAACTTTTGATCCCACTACAGGCACGCCTCTGAACCGTGAATACCCACTTTGCATTGCTCTTGAACGATTCATTTTGCTTCATCCCAAGCATATTTTCTCCTTCCTGAATGCTTTGAATCTGTGGCTGGCAGCACACACAGAGTGTCATCTTCCAGACACTAAACTTTTAGATGCAGGCGCGGCTCATCCCACTCGGGCTAAGCTAATATCTGAATCTATGCTTGATTGGTAGGTGGAGGCCGCCACTTAATTGCCATAACTGTCACGCTCCATGTCAACCTATCCGTTGGAGAAAGATCTCCACCACACACTTACCGTCGATGCCCAGCCCTGGGCGATATGTAACGACACTTAACTGGATTTTGAATGAGAAGTTTGTTCAGACCTTCCATTTCCAAGATCCTAAAATAGCTTCTGTCATTTGGGCTCAATAATCGAGCTGCAGCTTGAGAGAGTGAACCTCAAAAGACAGCTTCTGCCCAGCGATTCTGCAGATGACCGGCAAATCCCGCTCACTTGTATACCACACTTCCTCGAATAGGCTTGAATTCACCACTCTTCTAATGCAGACGTAACTACATTTTGACTAACTTGTATGTTTGGGCCGCCAGAAACCCATATCTTAATTTAGATTATGTACCGATTTCCATCAAGAGAGCTCGAAGAGATAGAATCTGAATGCCAGTCTCAGCTCAACGGCTCAATCGGTGACCGGCAAGCTCCCACCCACCGCATAGCTTGAACGCCTGAAGTTCGTGACAAATCATAAACAGACAATATCTGATTTCCAACAACGTCCAATCCAAAGAGTGCATGAAGTACAAATTATGATGAAAGCTCGAGTTAAGAAAAGGCAGTTTCTGAGAGTACAAGTAACTGTCAAAGTCAGGCGAGCCTACATTCCCAGCCATTACATTAAATTGAATCCTGCATGCAGATTCAATGCTCGCTGCACCTCAATTGGCCAGAACTGCATGCTGTTATTTGTCTTTCCGCTGTCAGATGAACCCTCATGATGCATTCATCTCGTTCTTACAAGATATTATGCGCAACATATTAATGTGAGTGACAATTAATGACCCATTCGCTACCAATCTTGGCATTGACGACAACTGGAATCAATTAGATTACCCCTGAATCTTCATCATACCTTTACCATTATTCCTCTATGTTGAATCTCGCCTTTGTAATCCCAAATCCTCCGTCTTCACTTACTGTTACTGCAGATCTATTCCGATTCAGCAGACTCGGACCGCTGAAAGTTAAGTTCTGCACACGACATTGCCTAATCGACTGCTAAATTGGCTGCAGAATCCTAAAACAACAGAATATCATCAAAATAGGGTGTCCTTCCAACTGGTATACCGCATTCGGAGATTTATATTTATCCACTGTCAGCAACAAACTCAGTTTGAACCCATGTAACTTCAACTATTGCCACTCACCAAGTCGCCAACTCTATCCTCCGTCCAAATTCTGCAAGATTCTTCAACACACCGACAATTCTGTGCCACACGGTCACCACTCAGATGCTTGAACTAGAGCCATAAAGACCTACCATCGGCGGAGTCATATGCAGGGGCAATCATGATCAACTCATTTCTCAGCATTCCATATGTGCGGCCCTGAGAGATACCTAGTGGTATAACCATGTCAATATCTCGAGTTCTTCAGGTGCGTCTTGTTCAATTCTAGGTATGTTGGCTTAAACCAACCTCCAATTTTTGCATCAATAGCGTACTTGGATACGAGTGCTAACATGTGGGAATTGGGGGCAAGAAGAATCCATCAAATCCGGTGCACCTGGCGTTTCCTAAATCGCAATAAAGAAGTAGCATCAGCAATTTAAATATAAACCCCCGACATGTCTTTCGGACTCTTTCCAGGCACGCCTCGAATTGCATCTTGCTCGACCGCGTGTTACTTTGTTGCCCTGTTTTCCCATTATTCTATTAAACTTCATACTATATTTACCCTTATACACTTCCCTCTACATTCGCAACTTCACTTCATCAAACATGGAACCTATGGCCAGCCAGGTGAGGAATCACTATTCACAGAAGAATCAAGAAGCACACCTTGAGAGAGCACTTGCACGTGCATTGCAGAAGACAGCCAATCTTCATTGCCAATCAAATGTTTGAACATCCAACCCAGCCTTCAAGTATAGTGTTGGAGATAGCTAATGTCCGGGCTATAATTCTGATAAAGCAGGATGATGACGATACCGATCGGGAGATCAGCAATGACGAAAGTGAAGACCCTGGAGAGTCTACCTTGTTATCTGATATCGAAGAAGACGATTTGGACATCTGGCAGGAGGTCCTACATCTAGACCAGGCGCGCCGTGATGAGACAATATGAACTACAAGGGTTCCACTGCCAAAGGAATGGAGCCATGCAGATACTGTCATTGCCCGCGCTCCAGTTCCAAATCTGCGACATCCAGCCGGAGCGATAGCACCACCATTGCTCAAACACCAAAGTCAGTCATCAACATATCACGCAAGTCTGACATTGTACAGGCGCTCCCGCTTCCCAAGGCCAGTGGAGACCAGAATGTTCCTCAACCAAAGGCGGGTGGAGATCACAACATTCCTCAACACCAAAAGGCTACTTTTGAGGTAGCGAAAAGGTTCATGGAGGCGATCGTATTTACAAAGACTCCATGGCCAATCATTTCCGATGAGATGTACTCGATGGTTGACGAAGCTTGGAAACTAGCCATTGAAGCCCAGGATCGTCAGCGGGCATTAGCAGGTGCTCCTGTAGGTACTCCATCTGTGCGGCAATTGCCCGGTGGTCCATCTCTTAAAATTGATCAACAAACACGAGAAGCTGTAAGTGTATATTCTGTTTTCTTCTCATCAATTGGACTTATGACGATACTAAACCTCGAAACATACATAGTTAAAACTAAAGATTAGTACCATTCGAGGGCGTTTGGCAGATAGAGCTCGTCGAAATATTGTCCAAAGTTACAAGTTGGATTTGGGATCAGAGATTGAGCTTCGAATACAAATTAAGGAGCTCCTGTTGAACGATGCGTATCTCTCGAAGATCATCGATGATAAGAAGTCTTGGTTCACGCGGATGGAAGTGCTTGACTTAATCTGCCATCAGGTTCTTTTCACTGCCAATAGCTTGGGGCGAGAACCGACCACATCGCAGTTCTTTCAACCTCTAACACCGCAGACATCAGCGCTTGTGGCCGCAGCTATTCATTGTGCGCTGTCTGAGTATGCCACTGGAAAGAAGGTTACAGTTATGTTTTCCCAAGATAAATATCGAGGTAAATTTTGCTCTTCCATGGTGACAGATTGCATTTCTGCCGAAGCCATTGCACTCATCAAATTCAAATTACACATGGTGGGGCTGCTTCATACCCCCCCCCCCACAATGGTGCTCATCCGCTATAATAGGCACTCCTAAATCCTCGTCAGCACTCCTCAATCCACGTTGGCCTTCCTCAATGCACGTCAGCCCTCCTCAATCCACGTCGGCCCTCCTCAATTCACGTCGGCCCTCCTCAATTCACGTCGGCCCTCCTCAATCTGGATTGGTGCTTCGATATTTGATTCAGCGCTCCATATTGTCCTTGCTGTCCGCTCTCCTCCTCCTCTAGAATGGGCGCTCCCCGATCCCCTCCTCAACCTCAATTAGGAGTGCCTCTATGTTATTCCAGACTCTTTACCTCCCTCCCCGTTCAGTGCTGGTCAGCATGGATGGGCTGCTCCACTGCATAAGCGCTCCTCAATCCCCGTCGGTGCTCCTTGGCCTGGATTTGCGCCCCTCAATTTCATTCTGCATCAGCACTCCCCTTGACCACCCCACATGACATCAGGCACTCCTCCTTTCCTGGTAGCGCACCTCTTTTTCCCCCGAATTCATCATATTGCCTTTCAAACTCCATTGTGATTCACCACAAGCTAACCTCAATTCCAACCCTTTTAGATATCACAAATCAAGCCAAACGACATTGGAATTCAATTTCACCCACTCGCCAGGCCCGAATCATTCAGAAATATAAGGAGTGTCTCCAGCTTCTTTGCACCATTAATGAATTATATGTTCCTGCATTTGTCGGCCCTGATGAGATGGGAGATTTGGTGGATGACATTAAGACTATGTCTGATTGATATCATTCCGATCGCTTAGTCGGGTTATTGTTTCGGTTTTACTTACTTTCATCTTTGAATCACTCGCCATTTTCTTTGGTTCTTCCTTACTGTAGCGATGCAAACAATAGAATGTTGATGAGATGCTGGGTACTATAGTATGATTTAGAGGTTGATAATGAATAATAATCTATGCATCATACGTGGAGGGTATTCTTATTGCTCGTGTACATCCGGAGAATCTAAGATATCGCCTGCAGTGCTTCGAATGAATATCCATAAGAACCCAGCATCTCTCAGAGTTAGTTTGGGATTCCCGCCTTTGTTGGGCGACAGTCCCAGGTGTTCCCAAACTGTTCATAACCACTCCCATGGTGCTCTCATACCAGTCATCAGAGATCCCAGTTACTCCGAAGGACGGCCGGAATGCCCTCCTAGGGTCTGATACTCTCTTGAAATTGACGCTTCGAAGTTTACACTCCACATCCTCTCAGACACTCCTCGAGGCTTCCAGCAACTAAAATACATTTTGCTGATGAATTGCCCAGTAGTCCATCTTTTAAAATTGATCCGCAAACCCAAGAAGCTGTAAGTGTTTATTCTGTTTTCTGCTCCTCAATTGGACTTATGATGATAACCCCAGAAATATCCATAGTTAAAACTGAAGATTAGTACCATTTGAGGGCATTTGGCAGATGAAGCTCATCGAACTATTGTCCGTAGTTACCAGTTGGATTTAGGATCAGAGACTGTGCTTCGAATTCAAGTTAGGGAGCTCCTGTTTGACGATGCTTATCTCTGGAAGGTTATCGATGATAAGAAGTCCTGGTTCACGTGGATGGAAGTCCTTGACTTAATCTACCATTAGTTTTTCTTCACCGCCAATAGCCTGGGGCGACAACTGACTACTTCAGTTTTTTCAACCTCTCTCACCGCAGACGTTAGCACTGGTAGCCGCAGCTATTCATTGTGCTCTCTCTGAGTATGCCACTGGAAAGAAGGTTACAGTTATGTTTTCTCAAGATGAATATTGAGGTAAATTTTGCCCTTCCACGGTGATAAGATTGTATTACTGCAGAAGCCACTGCACTACTCATCAATTACTTATGGTGGGCTGCTTCATACCCCCCCTCCCCAATGGTACTTCGCCGCTAGAATAGGTGCTCCCCAATCCCTGTCGGTGCTCCTCAGTCTGGATTGGCAGTTCGATATTTCATTCAGCGCTCCTCAATCCACTATCCTATCTTGATTATCAGCGCCTGTATTTCATTCGAGACTCTTTACCGCCCTTCCCTTTCGGCGATCCTCAGCATGGATGGCTGCTCCTTTGTATCAGTGCTCCTCAACCCCTGCCGGTGCTCCTTGGCCTGGCTTTGCTCCCCGCAATTACATTCCGCGCTCCTCCATCAACATCAGCACTCCCCTTGCCCACTCTGCACTCCACCCTGCACTCCACATCAGGCACTCCTCCTTGCCTGGTGGCGCACCTCCTTTTCCTCCGAATTCATCCTATTGCCTTTCGAACTCCATTTTGATTCACTGCAAGCTAACTTCTCATTTCCAATCTTTTAGATATCACAAATCGAGCCAAACGACATTGGAATTCAATTTCACCCACTCGCCAGGCTCAAATCATTGAGAAATACAAGGAGTGCCTCCAGCTTCTTTGCGCCGTTGATGAATTGTGTGTTCCTGCATTTGTCGGCCCTGATGAGATGGGAGATTTAGTGGATGACATTGAGACTATGTTCGATTGATATCATTCCGATCGCTTAGTTGGGTTGCTGTTTCGGTTTTACCTGCTTTCATTTTTGAATCACTCGCCATTTTGTTTAGTTCTCCTTGATGTAGCGATGCGAACTGTAGAATGTTGTACTATAGTATGATTTGGAAGTTGATAATAAACAATAATCTATGCATCATATGTGGAGGGTATTCTTATTGCTCGGGGTACATCAGAAGCATCTCAGATAATGCCTGCAGCGCTTCGAATGAATATCCATAAGAACCCAGGCATCTCTCAGAGTTAGTTTGGGATTCCCGCATTGATTGGGCGACAGTCCCAGGTGCTCCCAAACTTATCACAACTGCTCCCATGGTGCTCCCATACCAGTCATCAAAGATCCCAGTTCCTCTGAAGGCCAGCCGGAATGCCCTCCCAGGGTCTGATTCCCTCCGGAAATCGACGGTTCTAAGTTTACACTCCGTCTCCTCTCACACACTCCTGGAGGCTCCCAGTAACTAAAATACATTTTGCTGATGTAATACATGGTTGGAATTTGGAATTTTCATATAGAGCTTGAAAAACAAGTCCAGTGTATATGAAGCAGATTTCAAATTTTTAACAACAACCCTGCCTTACATACATAGAGTATGGTCTTTGGCTTCTCAACTGTGCATTTCTCAGTGTAGTACCTATGTTATTGTATCTTGTTTGTGCAGTTAGATAGAAAGAGCCATCTAGCACTTATATAGAATGCTACAGTAAGAATATTCTAACCTACACAGCTGCGCTTTTTAGTGAGCCATGGCACCCAAACGAGATAGTCCAGTGTATACCTAACGTACACCAGTATGTTAGTCTTCTAGTAAGGTGTAATTGTAGAAAGATTCTCACCAAAATAGAGTCTTTGCATAGTTTCAAGATCCACACAGTTATGTAATGCACATTAGGTATATTCTGGACAATCTCAATTGTATGCTGTAGCTTACCAAAAAGCGCAAATATGTAGGTTGGGATGCTTTTGCTGTAGCATTCTCTTTGAGTGCTAGATTGCTCTTTCTATCTTGATACGCATGCAACATGCAGGATAGATTCAAGAAAATGAGTACCACAGTGAGAAGCGCGCAGTTGAGAAGTCCAAGACTGTACTTTCTGCAACCAAGTGGAGGTTATTATTAAATACTCAAAAATCCTCTTAGCAGCACAGTTGACTTATTTTCCAGGCACTAAATACAATTATACAGAATCATGCATCACATCACATGCTGTACTCCATAGTACTCATCCATCATATACTTCATCACGCGAAATATACTTGAGCCTGAACCGAGGCCAGGCTCATGGCGACTCTGTGGAAATGGCCGTTACCCGACCCTGAGTCACGTGCCGCCATTACACTTGCAGCCAAGTCAACTCACCATTTGTTCAGTCAGAAAGACAAGTGCCAGTGATCTAAATAATATATTATATTTGGCCCACTTTTCAAGAGCACGATGAATCTGCACTTTATTCCGTTCGTCCTTCTTCTGTCGCAGCTTTGTAGGTGCTATTGCGTTGTTGAAGAAAATTTGCATACAGAGCAGGGTAAAGAGAGCAGGGTATTACTTGTTACACTGGCACTTGGATGATGTCCGGGTAGTACCTCGTTGGCCGGTTACCCCCTCACGTATGTTAAAGTGATGATCTCATACACCCTACACATCCCATACTCAATGTTCACAATTTATCACTTTTGTGCACACCGATTCGGCTACCTAGGTACATGGGACCACCCGTTATTAGGTACTAAAATATTTCATTTTCCACCTGATATTTTGATGCGCAATCTTAGATTAAGGGAATCAGACTTCATGACGATCATACAATGTTTAGCAACAGAAATGGGTGATACACTGTGAATGACTTCAAAACAACCTTTCCAGTGTATGGGCTACATTCAATAAGTATTACAATAAGTATTTTTTAAGTGCTCTGTAGCGTGTCGATTTAACGCCCTGACGGGCAGTAAGCCACCAAGCACCTCATTCTATGTCGTTTGGAAAGATCCAACTTCAGGGCTTGAACATTAATTATTACTTGCCCACACACTAGATCGGCTGGCAGTGATGCGGTATGTGACTTTTGGGTAATGGAGCATCCCCCATACGGACCTCTAAAAATTGCCATCTAACCAATCGAACTTCTGTTTGACCTCGACAATGGGTTGAACTGCTTCTTGTGACATCCCAACCGAAACCTAGCATTGTACCGCAATTTAACTTGAAGAACCCTGTTTTGATAGAGAAGTACAAAAACAAAACCCAGAAATCGAAACTCCCATGACCTGCGCCTCCCCCACGAGATGGTTTAATCCTTAGTCTTCTGGGTACCACGCAGCAAACCAGTACGACGAGCAGCAATAACTGTGGAACGTATTAATTAGTCCTGTTCCCGACGTAAATAACCCAATAGGTGTACTTACGACCAGCCTTCTGACCGGGAACTGCGTAACGCGAAATGGTCGACGCCTTTCCAATATGCTGGTGGTTACCACCTCCGTGGGGATGGTCGACGGGGTTCATGGCCACACCACGAGTCTTAGGCCAGCTGTTGCCCTTGGCCTTGTATTTGTGCATAGCGCGCGAAGCCTTGAGCATGGGCTTATCGGTTCGGGCACCGCCAGCAACAATACCAATCATACCACGGGCTGTCGAAGGGACGACCTTTTTGGAACCGGAAGGAAGCTTAATACGGGTTTTTCCAGTGTCGGTATCGTGGCCAATAATTGTCACGTAGTTGCCAGATGTCCGGCCCAACGCACCACGATCACCGGCCTTCTCCTCGACGTTTGAGACAACAGTACCTTCCGGCATGGAGCCGAGAGGGAGGATGTTTCCAATCGTCAAAGAGGCCTTCTTTCCGGCGTAGATGAACTGGCCAGTGTACATTCCCTCATTGGCGATGAAGCTGTCACTCAAAGTCAACCTCCATCCAATCCCACAAATTACACCATTGACGGAAGAATCGGATATCCGGGCGAACGTACGTCTCCTTCTGGAGCTTGAAGCGGTATGGATCGCGGAAAACGACCTTGGCGAGGGGAGCACCGCGTCCAGAGTCGTGGATGATCTCCTTGACAATACCGCGAGTGTAACCGTGACGCTCAGCGTAATCGAGTGTTCTGAATTTGGCAGGGTTCTATACCGTGCGAGCGAAACCGTCAGTACTTTGGAGATACGTGGAATCGGTTTGCTGGTGAGAAAAACATGCCTTCCTCAGCCTGGTGTTGGCAGCTGTAGAGCAGGACGTTAGCTATCCATAGCGCATAAATTTCGGAATGTAAGGTATTGTACTGAAGATAGACCCGGCTCCCTTTCGCTGGTTACGAATAACTCTATAACATAAAGCCGTCAGCTTGGTGTAATTGAGATTGAAATTTCAATATAGTGCTCGTAATTGATGACATGCCTTCCCATTGTGCCGGCGGTCAGTTACTGTTTGTCGAGGTACGGTTAGTCGAAAAATCGTCGAAGGATCGTGCTGTTGCTGTCTCGTCTCTCTTCCCCGAACTGTAGTGGCCACTAATGTTGAAAAGCCGTCACAACCCCACACACATACTATTTCAGACCGGGTAACTACGGAAATTGCAAATGTGAAGTTTGACACTCAACGTTTGGTTAGAGAGTCAGCAATGAATGTGCGCTGTTACATGCATCTAATACCTACTTAAGATTTAATGTTGTGCTCTGCTCATTAGACGGGGAATCTACTTGCTCTACTCTACTCTACTCTACTTAAGTACTCTACAAGTATATGCGATTGCTACAGTTAACCCCATAATCCAACAAAAGAACTTCAACTTTACCTATAAAGCAATTCATGAGCAATCCTCCTTTTCACGGTAATTCGCCGCGAGCAAAACACTTTCCACACTTTCCACACCATCTTTCAAACACAAAAAATTTGAACACTTGGTGCACTTATAATTGCCACCAGCATCAGCATTAGTCGCTTATGTTCCTCCGAGAGCATGTCGGCCTCATAGGCAGACATGATTGACCGTTAAGCCTCGTGTCCTCCACACTAGTGAGCAGTGCCTTAACTGGTCAGATCGACCGCCGGGCAATCTTCGGATCTATAGTCCGGTCAGATGTGGTCGAACTTTTTGACAGCTTCTTCCTCTAGAGCCGCGTTGCTCATCCACTGCATTGCCCATTGTGGAAGTCGCACCGATTTGATGAAAGCTTTCCGCTTCTAAGAAAACTCGAAAATCCCGAGAAACGCTTTGACGGTCGACTTAGTGACGTAATGTAGAAACCGTTCTCGATATTCGGTAGCCGTCCATTCAAGAACCTCTTGCCCAGGCCGCAATGCTGCTCTGCTTGCTCGCTCGTAGCCATACTGACTTCTTCGTCTGGGATAGCGACAGCATGAGGGTTGGATTATGCAGGTCGCAGCGGGAAATTTAGGAAGTTTTTTTCCGAGATTCCGAATCTCTGCAGGGCTCGGGGTGATTGATTGTGTAGGGGACTGATGGTGAATTGGCGATATAGGATCGCGGGATACTCGACGCACGCCATAGTTTCCGAGACTATTTCTGAGTCATATAAGAGTTATCATTAGCTGCAGTCAACTCAGTGTCAGTAAGTTAAAATGGGGTTTTTGAACGCCGTTTGGGAGTTTGCAGTCTCAACGTTGTAATTTTTGCTAATACAGTCGCCAGGTTGGCACCGCTTTGGATTTACACGGAATTGATGTTTTTGCAGGAAAACGTTCTCTCTGAGAAACAGTCTCAAATTTAAAAATATGTTGAAAACGGCCTGCCAATGGGGCGCCTACCAAAGTACATATGTACTTACCTATTTAAGTTGGGACGCCACGAGAGTCCCGGGACCAAATTTTTGCAGTCGAGTCCCGGAACCATGGGACCTCCCGTCAAATTTAGCCGGTGAATTTGGTTCCGGTAGGCAAGCACTTAAGCAGCGGGTATCTCATCCACACCCACTCCCGGGCCGAAACTAGCATTTACGGAATCATGATAGTGAGTTGAAAAGCTTAAAGATCACCACCGTGACAATATCTATTCAACTGCCGTTAAAGTCTGAACTGCCCCGCCTACGAGCGCACACAAGAAATGATCCGGATCTATCCAGTAAGAGAAAATAAGCAACAAAGCCTGGATGGGGCTGCAAGAAGAATCCGTGGTCGCCAACTATGGAAACCGAAAGGGTGCAATGCAAAGATGATCCATTCATAGAGCCTCAACACCGAAACACCTATCAACCTATCTGCCAAGACCTACGCCACAATATGTATGTGGCGCAGGGTGGTGGGAGGGTTCGGGTAAAGCCCTTCACAACATAGCACTCGATGGGCCACAGTTTTTATATATTAAAAAGGTGTGGCTCTATGTGATGATAACCCCTGCAAGGTGTTACCGTAACCTAGACCAGACTGAGGGCAGATTGATCGAGTAATCTTTTCAGAAATACACTGGTTCTTGCATCTCCGCACGATCTCTGCTTTTCTAGCGGATCGGGCTGGAAGGATCTCGCTCAGATTGGGAGCCTTAGCGGTTATCAACCCGCTAATTTCCGGGCGACGCCGTTGAGATCTTGAAGGGTGTGTCCAGTGAATTAAGCAAACTTTTTCGGTACATCTCGAGGCGTATCAATTCTTCAACATCAATAGAACATCACAATTGGTGATATCGACGGTCACGCCTAGCCCCACTGACGAGTGTTTTGCAGCTTTGCTCAACACGGATATCAACTTTGGGTTCCATGCGGCGATACCGAACTAAAGTGTCTGCGTTTCCGGATATCGGCAGCTGAGCGTCGAGCTCAGCACACACGGCTTCAGTCCTATCGTTCTTGCACTCGCTACTACCCAACCAAACGCCCCAAGATCCTCAGAACTTGGTATTCAACCAAGTCTTTCAGGCGCTACGACGGCCCGAAATACGGGACCATAGCAGAAGGCGGCATCAGCCGACTGGAAACTTAACCGCAATCTATTTCACCTTCTAAAAACGGAAACTGTTTAGGATACTTGGCTGAAGGACGTGAAACCCGATGGGAAGATAACGATCGAGCGAGTGAAACGAAGTTTTCATGCTCTGTGTGAGCTTTGGAACTGGTGATGGTGGTAATGATGGTTGGTGATCGTATCATGAGGATTTCTGGTGAAAATTCTTACAAAACATGAAACCCTCACATGATCTTGCCATTTCCCCATAAAAAGGTAGGTAGAATAAAACGATTGGAATGGTAAGAGTGGCATTCTGTGTATCCTACGGGATGATCTCTATTGCTACATGATTTCAACCGAATGCGCTTATGCTCTTGCTCTTATCTCAGGCTATCTGACGTCTTCCGCAGTGAATTAGAAGTTCCTGACTAAACTCCCAACCGATATTGCAGATATGTACAAAATCCATAGTTTATATTCCATCAGTACTCCCCATGTCGGAGCACTAAGTGGTTAGTTTTCGGATGATATCCGATTACGGTAATACGACCAACCCATGCAAACTCCAGGCAGTGTGAGGACTTCAACTATTCTCTATTCCCTAGACTTTGTAACTGGCTCCCATTGCTTAATCTTAGGCATAACCCTGCACAAAATTAATCGCTGTTATCTCAGACGGCTTTAACCTTCGAGTGCTCACGTCGAGTATGGTTTGTATGCACCGCGGGTCCAAGTCAAGTTAGGGACGTGCTCGGGCTTCTCCCACGGCCTTTTCACGTGTATCAAGTGAGAATCCTCTCCAGGTGGCTTATCGGTTAGGTGGTGAAGCCATGCATGCCTGTGTGCAAGTCAATAACTACACTCCGCAATGACCACGAGATGGGGAAATTACCAGCCTGGCTCAACATGTGCACTGCACAACGGTTAGCCCTATTCTAAGAAGCAGCTACCCAGAGACCAACTCACGCATCATAATCCCATTCCTTGTAGTCTACCCACTTGGTTCGCACTTTCACAATCACAAGTCAGTGCACCGGTCACTCGCAAGACCTCTAAATACTGACAAGGCAATTCCTCAGCTTTGTTCTCATAAAAGCTGTTGCCAAAACGATCGCGACCAACAAGAGTACCCGCTTTAGTGTCGCCTTAACAAGAGTTAACTGGAACTACGCATTCAATTGACTTCAGAGGGCAAACCGATTGCCTACACAAATCAGCAAATCTCAGTATAATACCTCTTCGCAACGGTAATGTGAACCCACAAGCATCTGCCAGAAATACTTTTTAAGGCCAATTCGGCCCAGATTTCGCAGAGTTCGAAATGGGGTAGACATGGTTCTGGAGGCCGATAATTGTTAGCGGAAGAGCTTTCCAGTTCGTTATCGGCGATCAATCAGTGACAGTAACTGTTGCGTACCAATGCGGAGTTATGTGTTAAAAAGGGTGGCGATGTGTCGTGGTAGCGGCGGCGGAAGTAGTGTTTTGGAGTTTTTGGAGTTCACTTACTGTACACCATGAAGTTCAAACGGCAGTCAGTTGAGCGAAATGACTTACCCGTCCGACTTAAGTACCCGAACCACCTATAGAATACATGTACTACTTTAGCGGGGGTCCTCCGTTTCAGGTGAGGCTCATATGAGGCGCATATGAGGTTGATCTTGCTACCTCATGCACACAGCCTTATTAGGGGCGTGGGCACGCCTAGCGCCCACACCTAACAAGCCGCTAGCGGGGCGCCTTGCACACTAAGAAATTCCAGAATATTTTTCAAAATTGCAAATTGCTCAACAACCACACAATGGAGAGAAGGTTAGAGACTGTAGTATAACAGATAACTCTAATGCCTATATGTCAGTCCAAAAATCAAGTTAAGCAGACAATTTTGAGTAAGATGAAAATGTGAGTGATAGTTCATGAAGCTGGCGGGTTTTTGCTTACCTTTTACTCCCCCTGTTTCATCACCAATTGTAAATGGAATTTGCTAGCAATGCTATCAGAGTATACATGGTATTCTAGCTATCACTTAATACTGGTCTTTGCAGATTTGAGCTGGTGGTTGATAATATAGATACTATTTCTAAAATGCAAAAGTGAGAAACTTTCTACAATTGTATAACTCAGGTAGTTTTTTTACCTAAGTGACATATTACAGTATCCAAAAACTGTCAAGCTGGCATTAAATGGTCTTTAAAAATGCCTAAGCGACTCTGGTAGTTAGGACACAAAATTTCAACGAAAATGGGTGGTGAAATTGAATGGGAATGATAGTTTTTCTTCTTGTTCTCCTTTTCCCATATTACTCATTATAAAAATCCATTAATTCTTATTCAAATTCCACCCTGCATTGTATTGTGTAGATTTACTATAAATACATCAATTTTTTATTGTAATTGGTTATATTCTGAAACTGTTTGTAGATTGATAAGGGGGTATATTTACTATTCATATTAAGTAAATCCCTCTACTTGACATTACAATCTCTCAGTATCTGGCCCAGAATAATATGAAATGCTACTGTATATTATACAGCTACTTTGAGTTAAAGAGCATTCAATTTAAAAGAGAATTGATAAAGATGCTGAGTTAACTGGTAGATGGAATAAAAGGAAAGAGGTTTACCACCAATCTATAGCTCTACTAATTCCCAACCAAATTATATACCATTCCTTATAGTTGTCCAGTATGAAATAGAGAGATTCTATATAACGATTGGCAAAATATATAAATTGTTGGTGAACAGATTGATAACTATACTTAAATCATAAGCTGTGATATACTACACATATATTTATAGTTATATAGAAATTGTTTGCTCAATAGAATAGAATATATATCTAAGAGTCAGATAGAACAGATTCACCTGATAATATTTGATATTATCTGTAGTTTTAAGTATAGTCCAGCTATTGTATTTGACTTACAACTACTGTTTGAGTAGTACAGAAAATAATAAGAGAACGAAAACAAGTAATATAGTATCTTGTAAAATATGTTTCATATATAATTAATATTGTTGTTCAACTAAAACTTATAGAGTTAATTGAGTACAAAGTTGGTAGGTGAAAGTGAATGGGTAACTCTGATAGAAGAGTAGCTAAATGGTTGTTAGGGGTTCTCCCTTAGCAGCAATAATGACACTTGGGACAGTCGTATGCATAGCACATCTGGGATATGCGAACACCTATGCAAGATGTTCAAGTCAGGTCAGCTGTATGCCCTTTTGCGGGGGTTCATGTGGGCCGCAAGAAGGTTCCATCTTCTTTCATTCCTAGAAACTATGCGGGACATGCATGGGTGGGTCCATGCATGGCAGTCGATAGTCAAAATGCAAGTAAGTGGGCTCCTCACTCTTACCTGTAATGGGCCAGGATCCAGTGAGGCACGTTCTGGTCAGAGTACATGAGCATGACGTGACTGAGGGAATTATGATGTTTGCGAAAGCCTGGAGCAAACACTACTTCATTGAGTTGAGTAGCATTGGTGGCAAATTCGTCTAAGTTCTACGTTGGCATAGTATCGGCTGTTTGCTGAATAAATCTATGACACTATAATTAATAACCAAGCAGGGTTATTCATTGCGATAAGGCATGGGCAATATGGGGAATTGCTTGCATGTTCCAACTACCGATTCACACAAGTAGCAAGATTTCTAAGTTGAAGTTATAGTCTGATTCATTGGCTGATACACTATCATGCATAAACACGATAACCTTGGGGATTCGTGGTCACCTCTGTCAAGGCGCATTCTTTGAATATAAGACGCAAAGTTACGTGGCTAGTGTGAGAGCGATTTCATCATAGTCTGAAGAGGGTTTCGAGAGACTATAAAGAGATCATATTGTTCCAGGAAGAAAAGGGGGCATCAGACTTGAGACTGAAAAAACAAGGACGAGACCTACCAGTGGAGAAATATCCTTATTTATTATTGCATTTTTATAATACCTATACCTATGATTCTATCCCTAGAATCCACTAGCTTTCTGTAGTGTCAGCCCTGTACCGATCAGATTGAATCATTATACGTATGCCGATATTCTTCGAATACGATAACGACATTATTGTATACACCTTTGAGAAGATTATATCTTACGCTAGACAATAGCAGTACATCTTCCTGGCACAAAGCATTTGGTGGATATCGACTATCGTCGGACTCCAGGAGGGACTAATTATTCATATCGATAACCTTAAGCACCGAGCTGAGGTTCAGACTCTTAGAGCACCTGATAAGGCTCGATTACCAACTAGAGCCATTGTTGACGAAATACCGCCAAGCTATATATATCCGGAAAGGACATCCCGTGTCCTTAATTCGATTAGTGATTCTGATGATAGTCCATATGAATCCTCTTGGGTTCAAAATTGGAATACGATTTGAAAGGATTGCGAGAAGTCTCTGCAATCATTAAAAGCCGATCGACAGCGAGTTACTAGGCAGTTGACGAGGGCTAGCAAGGTAGTGAAGCAGAAACCCAAGAAACCTATAAGAACCTTTGGGACTCAGACTGCCGGAGTTGACAGATCGGAGCTGAAGCGAAGGATGGCTGCAAATGAGTGTCAGCGCTGCGCTTGGCCGCAAGATAGTAAGGGAGGTCATACGACATTGAATTGCCATAGGACCATATGTTATAAGGAAGGACCAGTGTTGGTTCCGGTTGTGAAGGTATAGGATATACGGCCGTGTACCCAGTACTTACCTCAGTGGTATAGTTACTTAGGGTATAACACCCCCATAACAATGGGTTCCCACTACTAGCTTATTACATTTGGATACTAAATACATTTATATTGCCAATAAGATGTTTCAGCAGTATGTATAGGTGTAGTAGTATAAAATGATGATAGTCTATTTTCTATCTAAGTGAGTGATTGCTATCCTCCCACCTATCTACTTAAATGTATGGATACACACATTGCCCTTTCTGGTCTGTTCATTCCATAGAGCCATACTTTATTTCAATCTTTCCTTTCTCTCCACATTAAATTCCTCCTTGATAGTTTGAGATACTTCTCAGAAAAGACCAACCCTACTTGTCATTGACTCTACAACAAAGTGTAATCAATAGCCATCGACTTTGAGACCTTAGCCTTTTCTTGTTCTTTTAACTATTTATTTTTCCAATCTGTATTGATTATTGTAATTATCAAGTATTTGCTATGCTTTTAAGAGATTGGCAGCTGATTTGTAGATAATTTGTTGTTATAGCTTTTCCATTTGTTTTGATATTTGCAACTGCCTTTGATGCCAGATACCTGTTGATATACGGTAATCGCAATTACAATCTGTAACTCTGAAATTGTGCCATGCCCATCTCTTAAAGTTTGAATCAAAGGAGGAGGTGGGTTGACTAGTACTCAATCAGCAGTGTCCTTCTTGAGTCTGCAGACATTTGCTGTATTGTGGATGGTCATATGTTCCAGTAATTCTAATTTGGCTGCATTAGGCCTATGGAACTGAATGATCTTGTAGCATCTGGTCATTAGGTGTTCCAGCTTCCACCAAGAAGGGTCTTGGTTCACATATGTTATCACCATGTTTATAGTATGCCACATCATGAAGTCGCTGACTTCAAGGGTTCCTTGCATTCAGGTCCGGTTAGAATCTGGTGACTGGCTATCTTGTGCCACACACATCAGCAAAAACGAAATATCCTTCATTAAATTCATTTCGTTTATTGTACCCACAAATTCAAACAATGAAATCGAGGTCTCCCTGAAATATGACACTGCTTTACTGTTCCTAAATGTTCTTTGAGTTGTCGCGATGTTGTTTTAAAGCTTTGCGACCAGTGTACCCACTTGTGCGAATGTGATAACAAGCACTTGATGAACAGTTTACACTTCCTTTGGCAATATAACAAATCATCTCTTGACATACATCTATGTTGCGCAATTTGATTTGCCCTCGCGAAAATTGTAGTACTCACTCTGTACGTTTAATGAAGTGTATAGTTCTTGTTTTTAAAGACCCTCATGGCTTCATTCGACCAATGATAGTGATCATGTAGAAGTGATTCACAATATTGAATTTGTTGATACAAGGTCATCTGGACCTTGCAGTTCAAACATAGCGGGAGGGATATTCATCATCGTGATTATGATTTTACGCATTTGAAATCAGACATCAGTGAACCATCAGATCTATTACATTTACTAGTATTATGATATATCGACAAAACCTAGAATAAAATATCACACAAAGAATATCCTAAATCCGGTCACTAATAGCATTCCTAACCTTGAAGTGACATCGCACAGTCTACAATTGGACTTTCATCACCTAATCCCGTATTCCCAACACTGGTCATGTTGGTGATGTTGGTAATGCAGTTGCTGTTGCTGTTACTGTTGCTGCAGGAGATGGGCTGGCTGCTACTGCCGATTGCAGACCCACCCATAGGCAGAACAGCTGAGAATCGCATGGCGGCTTGTGTAGCAGTAACAAAGCTGCTGAGATGATTAAAGGAATGGTTGGGCTGCTCTATCAGCTCCTCCAGGACGTAATCAAGGAAGTTCTCATCAAACCTGCACTGCTCATTGTGAGGTTGTGCCATCAATGGGTCTGTACCAGTTAAGTGGATTCTTCCACAAATCTTGCTGCGGAGAGTGTCTATCTTTATGTCTTCAACCTCTGGCGAGGAAGAATGAGAATCTGCACCAAGATAATGAAATACGTCTGTGCATGCATTATTTATGGTATGATTAACATCCGCAAAATGTAAATCGGTCCGGAAGCAATACCCAATCCTTCCAGACACTCCGGGTAACCTCACCAGTGCTTCTAAGTACTTCTAGATGTTTCCAGACCCCCCCTGGAGCTAAGCAAAGTGCTCTCAGACTCCACTAGAACATTCTCAGGTGCTCCAGAAAGCACCTGCAGTTATGGAGGTGCATTCAGGATGCTACAAGATTTGACTTACAGACTAGTCAAATTTTGGAGCTGCGGAGACCTCTGCGCAGATCTGTGGGAGACTTCGAGAGAAACTGAGACTACTGCGCAGCTCTGCAGGAGACTTCGTGAGCAGCCCAGACTGCTGCCCAGCACTGTGGGAGACTTGGTGCCATATTCTCACAGCAATGGTTTTTACATAACCAAAAGGCATTTCGTCTGATCATGTTCATCTTTGTTACAGTCACAAAATTCACTACATCATAATATGACATCCATTATTTAAGTCTCGCTATATATGTACATATGGTCAATCTGGCCACAGATGGTAGTCGAGCATAATCGGAGGAGCACCTGGACACGCCCATTGAGTACTGAGAGATGCACCACTTGGAGGCCATTGTGGTGAAACGATGAAGCTAGAAGGCAGAGAGCCCACTATCAACTGTTTGCCGCACCTCTCGCGACATCCAAACTGAATTCATGGGAACCAACGGATCTGGTTCGAGAAGCGTAGGAATTGGGTGAGACGATATAATACTACCCGGCATCGAGGATCCACAAAATCTCGGAACAAACGAGTGAGACCAAAAGTTGGTAAAGATACAGTGTGTATTTTCATTGTATGATAAGATGAGATGGAAATGAGATGATGTCTATCTACTCTGGGGTCTGCCAAATATATGCTCCCCATCACTCTATCCACTTCCGTTACCCCAGTATCGCTGTACACCCACCGTTGCTCCTTGGAGATGTACTTGAAGGCCGGGATTGAGCGAGCTTGGAGATCCACTTGGAGACCGAGATTGAGTAAACTCAGAGATGCACTTGGAGGCCGTGATCCAGTGAGTTTGGAGACCTACATCAGCAAAATGTATTTTAGTCACTGGGAGCCTCCAGGAGTGTCTGAGAGGAGGTGAAGTGTAAACTTAGAAGCGTCAATTTCAGGAGAGAACCAGACCCTAGGAGGGCATTCCGGCCGGCCATTGGAGTAACTGGGATCTCTGATGACTGGTATGGGAGCAACATGGGAGTGGTTGTGAGAAGTTTGGGAGCACCTGGGACTGTCGTCCAACCAATGTGGGAATCCCAAACTAACTCTGAGAGATGCTGGGTTCTTAGGGATATTCACTCGAAGGACTGCAGGAGATATCTGAGTGTACACGAGCAATAAGAATACCCTCCACGTATGATGCATAGATTATTGTTCATTATCAACTTTTAAATCATACTACAGTACCCAGTATCTCATTCAACATTCTATTGTTTGTATTGCTACATTAAGGAGGAGAACCAAAGAAAATGACGAGTGATTCATAAATGAAAGTAGGTAAAACCGAAACATTAACCCGATTAAGCGATCGGAATGCAATCGAACATAGTCTCAATGTGATCCACTAAATCTCCCATCTTATCAGGGCCGACAAACGCAGGAACACACAATTCATCCATGGCGCAATGAAGCTCGAGGCGCTCCATGTATTTCTGAATGATTCCGGCCTGGAGAGTGGGTGAAATTGAATTCCAATGTCGTTTGGCTTGATTTGTGATATCTAAAAGGTTGGAATTGAGGTTAGTGAGCAGTGAATCAAAATGGGGTTTGAAAGGCAAATATGACGAATTCGGGGGAAAATGAGGTGCACCACCAGGAAAGGAGGAGTGCCTGATGTGGAGTTAGAGGTGGGCAAGGGCAGTGCTGATGGTGATGGAGGAGCGCAGAATGAAATTGAGGGGTGAAAATCAAGGCCAAGGTGCGCCGACGGGGATTGAGGAGGACATATCCAGTGGAGCAGCCCATCCATGCTAAGCAGCACTGAAAGGGGAGAGAGGTAACAAGTCTGGAATGAAATTGAAGTGCTCCTATTTGAGGTCAAGGAGGGGATTGAGGAGCGCCGAGAGAAAAGGCAGGATGGAGCGCTGAATGAAATATTGAAGAGCCATTCGAAACTGAGGAGCGCCAACGAGGATTGAGGAGCGCCAAATATAGCGGAGGAGCACCATGGGGGGGGGGGGGGTATGAAGCAGCCCCACCATGTGTAATTGTGATGAGTGCAATGGAATCTGCAGCAATTCAATCTATCACCGTGGAAGGGCAAAATTTACCTCCATATTCATCTTGAGAAAACATAACAGTAGCTTTCTTTCCAGTGGCATACTCAGACAGGGCACAATGAATAGCTGCGGCCACAAGCGCTAGTGTCTGCAGTGTGAGAGGTTGAAAGAATTGCGATGTGGTTGGTTGTTGCCCCAAGCTATTGGCGGTAAAAAAGAACTGATGGTAGATTAAGTCAAGCACTTCCATCCGCGTGAACTACGCTTTCTTATCATCGATGACCTTCGAGAGATACCCATCGTCAAACAGGAGCTCCTTAACCTGGATTCGAAGCTCAGTCTCTGATCTTAAATCCAACCGGTAACTTCGGACAATAGTTCGACGAGCTCCATCTGCCAAATGCCATCGAATGGTGCTAATTTTTAGTTTTAACTATGAATATTTTTTGGGGTTTAGCATCATCCTAAATCTAATCAAGGAGCAGAAAATGGAATATACACTTACAGCTTCCCGGGTTTGCGGGTTGATTTTAAGAGATGGACCACCGGGCAATTGACACATGGATGGTGCACCTACTGGAGCACCTGCTAATGCCCGCTGATGATCCTGAGCTTCAATGGCTAGTTGCCAAGCTGCGTCAACCATCGAGTACTTCTCATCGGAAATAATTGGCCAGGGAGTCTTTGCGAATACGATTGCCTCGATGAAATGTTTCGCTACCTCAAAAGTAGACTTTTGGTGTTGGGGAACGTTGTGATCACCACCACCGGGCTTTTGTTGAGGAACATTCTGGTCTCCACCAGCCTTGGGAAGCGGGAGCGCCTGTACAATGTCAGACTTGCGTGATATGTTGATGGTTGACTTTTGGCGCTTGAGCAATGGTGGTGCCATGGCTCAGGCTGGATGTCGCAGATTTGGAAGTGAAGTGCGGGCAATGACAGTATCTGGACAGCTCCGTTTCTTTGGCGGTGGAACCATTGTAGTTCTTATTGTCTTATCACGGCGAGCCTGGTCTAGATGTAGGACCTCCTGCTGGTTGTCCAAGTCGTCTTCTTCGATATCGGATGACAAGGTGGACTCTCCAAGATCGTCACATTCGTTCTCGCTGATTTCCTGATCGGTATTGTCATCATCCTGCTTTATCAGAATTATAGCGCGGAAATTAGCTATTTCCAACACTATACTCCATGGTTGGGTGGGAAGTTCAAACATTTGTTTGGGAATGAAGATTGGCTGTCTTCTGCAATCCACGTGTAAGTGCTCTCTCAAGGTGGGCTTCTTGATTCTTCGGTGAATAATGATTCGTCACCTGGCTGGCCGTAGGTTCTATGTTGGATGAAGTGAAGTTGGGGAATGTAGACAGCAGTATATAAGGGTAAATATAGTACGAAGTTTAACAGAATAACGGGAGAATAGGGCAATAAAGTAACATGCAGTCGAGGAGGATGCAATTCGAGGCGTGCCAGGAAAAAGTAACGCTCGGCGAGAGGATGCAATTCGAGGTGTACCTGGAAGGAGTACCGAAGACATGTTGGCGGTTCATATTTATATTCTTGATGCTCGTTCTTTGCTGTGATGTATGAGGTGGCAGGTGCACCGGATTAGAGGGATTCTTCATGCCCCCAATTCCTGAATGTTAGCACTGGTATCGAAGTCCGCTATTGATGCAAGAATTGGAGGTTGGTTCAAGCCACCATACCTAGAATTGAACAAGACGCACCTGAAGAACTCGAGACATTGACACGGTTGTATCACTAACTAACTCTCAGAGCTGGGCATATGGAATACTGAGAACTGGGTTAATCATGATTGCTCCTGCATATGACTGCGCCGAAGGTAGGTCTTTATGGCTCTAGTTCAAGCATCTGAGTGGTAACCGCGTGGCACTGAATTGTCGGTGTGTTGAAGTATCTTGCAGAATTTGGACGGAGGATAGAGTTGGGACCTTGGTGAGTGGCAACAGTTGAAGTTACATGGGTTCAAACTGAGTTTGTTGCTGATAGTGGATAGATATAAATCTCCGAATGCAGTATACCAGTCGGAAGGACATCCTATTTTCACGATAATTCTGTTGTTTTAGGATTCTGCAGCAAAGTTAGCGGTCGACTAGGCAATGTCGTGTACAGAACTTAACTTTCAGCGGTCCGAGTCTGCTGAATCACAATATGTATGCAGTCAGTATAAGATACGAGGGAGAGAATTTGGGGTTAGAAAGGAGAGATTCAACATAGAGAAAGAACGGTAAAGGTACAATGAAGATTCAGGGGTAATCTAATGGCTTCCAGTTCTCGTCAATGCCAAGATTGCTAGCGAATGGGTCATAAATAGTCACTCACATTAAGATGTTGCGCATACTATCTTGTAAACACTGCATCATTAAATCACAAACTCATTTTGGGTCTGAATGCTACAATGTTGACTTAACATAAATATTGGGGTTCAAACCACTGCATAAGAATGATATAAATGCGTCATGAGGCTTCATCTGACAGCGGAAAGAAAAATAACAGCATGCAGTTCTGGCCAAATGAGGTTCAGCAAGCATTGAGTCGGCATGCAGGATACAATCTAATGTAATGGCTGGGATTTCAGGCTCGCCTTACTTTGACAATTACTTGTACTCTCAGAAACTGCCTTTTCTTAACTCGAGCGTTCGTCACGATTTGTTCTCCATGCACTCTTGAGATTGGACGTTGGCGGAAATCAGATATCGACTGTTTATGATCTGTGACGAACTTCAGGTGTTCAAGACATGTGGTGGGCGGGAGCTTGCCGGTCACCAATTGAGCCACTGAGCAGAGACTGCCATTCAGATTCTATCTCTTCGAGCACTCTTGATGGAAATCGGTTCATATAATCTATTTTGAATTTACAGCGGTTTGGCGGCCCAAACATACAAGTTCGTCACAAGGTAGTTAAGTCTGCATTAGAAGCGCTGTGAATTCAAGCCTATTCGAGGAAGTATGGTATTCAAGGGAACGGGAGTTGCCAGTCATCTGCAGAGTTGTTGAGTAGAAGCTGTCTTTTGAGGTTCACTCTCTCAAGCTGCAGCTCGATTATGGAGCCCGAACGACAGAACCTATTTTAGGATCTGGGAAATGTATAGGTCCGAACATACTTCTTAGTCAAAATCCAGTGAAGTGTGGAAACTTATTGCCCAGGGCTGTGCATCTACGGTAAGGGTGTGGTGGACACCTTTCTCCAAAGGATAGCTTGACACGGAGCATGACATTTATGGCATTTAAGCGGTGGCCTTTACATACCAATCAAGTATAGATTCAGATATTAGCTTTGGCCGAGTGGGATGAGCCGCGCCTGCACCTAAAAGTACCGTGTCTGAAAGATGACTCTCAGTGTGTGCTGGCAGGCACAGATTCAAAGCATTCAGGAAGGAAGAAAATATGCTTCGAATGGAGCAAAATGAATCATTCAGAGGCGCGCCTGGGAGTAAGTGCAAATGATAATAATGAGTGGCGGCTTGTCAAAATTGGCCGGTGAATGGAATATGTGGGCGGTTTCAAATCTGAGACCATCAAACTCGACAGGATAGTGCTTTTGAGGTGTGCTTGAACTTCATTCCTGAGCGAGCAAATGCTCGGCTGTACTCTTCGGGTAAGCCTGGAATACGCGAGCCGGGTCTCAGGATACGATACATCAACTCGATATCGCTTAGACTGTCCTTCTATCCCGCGATGATTAGATATTCGGCGCTGGATCTGTCTCAGGAGAGTCGAGAAGTTCACAGCGATTCTCTTGTGCAATTGAGTGAAAATCAGCCAATATGGTTGTTTCATTGAGTATCCCGAATCCTTTCGTGACTGTAGTATCCGGTGCGCCTCACAAAGCGAAGCATCAAATAATTTGAATCAAACTTGGAGGTTCAGGCGCACCTGAAAAAATGGATCTCATTCACAGATATCGTTAACACAATTTCACACGGACAATATACAATGAAAATGTGCAGCTTCGACAGATTCTCACAAGAGAATATACAGCACAGCGGAATTTGAATAAGTCCACCATCAAATCGGCGCGCCTGCTTTTCATCACATATTGGTTTATCCAATTCAGGCTATGATTCAGTTTACCAGATGTCTGTTTTCCATTGACTTCATCTCATATTCATCACAATAATCATCTAACACGAAATGGAATGGAACTCTAACCAATACTCCCGGACTCCTCCATTGCACCATATTCTCCATACCATTTGCTTATGTTGCATCAGTTGGTGAGATTGTGTTGGTGGAATGTTTACAGAGGCGTACCTTTATTTCACTGCCCTGATCATGATCGTTCATCCTGACCATCTGATGGCACGAAACCTCCTTGCTCTGTAAGCCGCTTGGTATGGTCCTGACAACATTCCAGAATATGGTATATCATTGTTGTCGTGATGTTCGGTCGGTTCATCAGACCATGCAGGACTCTCATTTGTGCCACTCCAGAGAGCTGGTGGAGATCACTCGCTCTGTTATCATAACCATTGGGTCCTGTGTTCAATAGCCATTTGTGTGGAACTCTGTTTTGCCCAAGTCGGATAACCCGTGCAAATGCCTGGTGCTGCTCATTCAATACCCAGAACTTCTGAGTTATTACCGCATGGTTCGCTGCAGTGAGATTGAGGCCTGTCCCACCCACTTTGGGTGTAGTTACGAGCACAGAGGGATTTGGCGAATCTTGGAATTTAAGCTGCATTTCTGTGCCCTCATCATTGCCCATTTCTGCATACATGTAGAAAATATCAAGATGATATGCAAAAAACATTGTGAGCCACCACTTCGAATGACGAACTTGGCCAGAAAGAGGACAAAATAGCACTGCCTTTTGAGGAGGAGGTGCAGGAGGCAAGGAGCATTTATTACTTTCGGGTTCGTGCAGGAGCGCCTCGTTTGATGCTTTGTCTTCGTCAGGTTCGGGATACTCTGCAGGTTCCTTGACAAGCATTGGCAGAAATGTGTCTCTCAGCCATCGGGAAATCGGAGAATCCACCCAAGTGTCGATTGGCCATTCATTGTACCATTGTCCTGAAACATCATTCCGATCCTCGGTGTCTCCCAATACCATTGACAAACATGCAAGCTGCAATCGATGTACCCTCCATGCTCCTGACGCACCCCGTGAAGTGTATCTCTCCACAACTGTCTTGAGTTTAGCTTGCTCGTCCTCAGTCCGTTCGGGATCAACAAGGTGTGCATTCTCCTTCAGTATCCGAACCAGGGGTTTCCCATTTGCAAGTTTTGATTCTGACCACCACCTTATCGTCCAGGGCTTTGCTATTTGGATCATCCGGTGTGCCGCATCCTGTTAAGTGTCCTGGTCGTCTGTCCGGATGGCATGCAGCATCCTCTTCACAACGGAATACAGTGCATCGGCGCCGTGCATTTCCATCACAGTCTCATCCTCTTGATCTTCAGGCGCAACTGAAAACAGCCACATCGCCTGATAACACCAGTCATAGAGTGAATGGAATCCTGGCGCTGCAGTGACTTGAAGTTTGAATCCAATTCTCGCATTCGTCGCAATTCGCCAGCCCACACTATTTTTCATCTTGTACCGATGAGACTCATCAAAAATCCCAAAACTCCATGTACAGTGTGAGAGCCGGCCATTACTTGATGGTTTCGCTCTAGATGTTAATGTATCATACGACACAAGGTGGATATTCCATCAGTTTTCCGGCTCGTCAATACTGGGGTTCAGATCCTCGTGGGTGAGATTCGCATTTTTGGTGTGCAACAAGTTGACCAGTTTGAAATCGGTTCCCTGTGTCATCTCGTCGATGACAGTCTTGAAAGTCTCTGCCACTCTGGGCATTGTGACTACCAAGATTGGTTCATGGGCCGATATAAGTGCCGGATGCCCGTCAGGTGGTGATGTCTGTATCTCCAACAGGTGGCGGGGCACAGAATTCAATCTCTGGAGCGGATACCATTCCCATTCTTCACTGACAATGCCAGGAAAGTCATTGTGCGCCAAAATCACCCACACTTCAAGCGTATTCCCCCATAAAATGGACAGTGGCAACCCCATTACGACTTTCTCAGTGACCAATTTGCAAAGCATTCCTGCTGCAACCGAGGTGGAAGTCTTTCCAAGGCCCATTTCATCCCCTACCAGTGCTCCTGGCATATCAGCATCCCAAACCCATCTTCTCACGATGAATCAGATGGCCCAAATCTGGTGCGCCAGAACCTTAGTTCCCGGCAGGCCTGGAATTCAATACTTGTGGCCTGGCACACGGTCATCTGTTGATTGGCGAATCAGATGGGCATTCAGCAGCCTGACCGCCTCATCTAGATACTTGCGTTCAAATTCGTTGTTGATTGTGTTGAAAACAGTCCTCAAGACTGAACTGGTATTATCTGGATCAAGGACCGCCTCGCCATCCTCCACTTGCTTCTGATCCTCTCTTTAACCTTGGTCGGTCTTCATTTCGTCCTCAATGATCTCTTTCAGTTGATCCGAGGTCAGTTGGGCAGATGGACTCATACTCCGGCGCTCCTGAAATTCATCGCGATGTTAGGTATTTCACAGACAAGCATTTGGACCCAATAATATGTGGTATATAATCAATTCTATTCACTCAATCAGAACTTACATTAGTACTATCATTCTCTTTCCCACCTGCCTCCTCATCCACCACTCTTTCATTTTCATCAGATCCCTCTAAAGTCTAGGTATACGGATTAGCAGTGGGCATAACTTACCATAACAAGGCTAGCAGGGATTACCTTGGCCGGTCTCATGATGTGCTCGGCAATCTCCTTCCCTCTCGCTGTCTTCAATTCTACCAAAAATAGTTGCAAATCGTGTCCCAGTTTCAACTTGAAGGCATTTGAAAGGGAACTGTTGTATGATATCTGACCATAAAGAGGGCCATTCATCATTTGCCCTGGTGCATATAATCCCATATACTCTTCGTCCAATTCTTCCTGCGTCAAGTTGCATTTGTATAACGCAGTCAGACAGTATGGTTCTTTTGGGCTACAATTTTTTTCGATGAAATCAATCAGCTCCTCCGAGTGCCTCACATCTGTGTACGAAGCTTGGAGTTGCATGCTGGATGTCGGGTCATTGTTGCCCTTCGGCAGTCGACGAATCGCAACCATGAAAGTTGTATTTGGCAACTCAGGGACGTTACGTCTCGCTTTTTTGCCCGCGCGCTCTCCCAAATCCATCGCCCATCGCTTGTTGCGTTGCCTTCCCTTCTTCCTTGCCTCCCAAACCTCGCTTGCACATTTCTTCAGAAACATCTCAACCCATTGTCGCCGAATCCATTCGGCATTATTGAAGTTTTCCAAAGGCAGCTACTTCTCGAAAGTCTCCAAAAAATCTGCAACCACAATCTCCCAGTGCAGGGGTCCATCTTGCTGCTGTTTCAAACGGTTCTGTCCCGGGACAATGGACTGATGCTTCTTCTCGAGAAACCCAGCCACCCATACTTTCTTCCACTTGTTGAATGCACTAAAGTTGGGCTGCCCCATTCCTTTGGCAAATTGCTTCAAGGAGAATTCGGTTTGCTTCAAGCTGTTTGGGGCTTTGCCTTCAGCCCTGCCCAAGTCCGGCGAATCATCGCTCTCAAAATCTGCATCAAATTTGTCATAAGAAATCTCTGGTAATGGGGGCAAGTCCGCAATCCCTGCAACATCTGTCCTGCGCGGTTCTGCTGCCGGCTGAAATCGTTTCGTTGGGAGGCAAATGGGGAGTCTTCCAGGTGCGCCGGGAAGTTGTCCGTATGGTGTCGAAGCGGAAGAGGTCGGCCGAATGACTGGAATGTTTCCAGGCAGTGCTGGAGGCACTCGAGGTGCGCCTGGAGATGACGGCCCCTGTCCGGTGAATTGCTGAGGGGGGAACATTTAAGGTCCACCATAACCTCCTTGGGGGAAATCGTATCCTTGCCACGATGGCCCATAACTTGCATATCCTTGGGTTGCACCAGTGCTGGGTTGTGAGCTTGGTGTCATATTGAATGGGGTATGACGGTAGAACTGGGGAGCGCCTGCAAATGGAGGCTGCAAAGGCGGGTAACTATACGCCGGTGGTGGAGGAAATTGATTCGTGGATTGCCCGAAGTGACTGTCTTTGTTCGGTGTATTTCCCGCATCTGATGCTCCCACATTGTCATTTGGGCGTTGTTGTGATCCAAACAGGCCACCCGGTGGAGCCATATTGGTTGTCTTCAGCGGAGATCCGTTCATCGACATTGTATGTGAACAAAATGATGATAGTAATCAATTGATCAATTCAATAGGTGATTTGAATGAAGCAGAGTATAGTTGAGAATATTGAAGGTAGCAGTGACCTTCGGCGGAATGAAGGCCACTTATATCCATCTTATTTGTCACGAACTGAGGTGTTTCACTATACCTTTGATCGCATGAACCCTGGCTGAGAAAAAGAAATCATAACACACCTGTCCTGCCATTCTTTGTTATATGCTCGAACTCGTATACTAGTATCTTGGATAGAAGCTCACCTTTGTTCGGTTCATAACTGTAAAGGTCATAGAATGGATACGACATGATATCTCCAGGAAACGCAGCAAGAACTATATCCGGTTGGAAGGTTAGCATGACTAGGTATTTTACACTCCTAATGTGTATGTACGACCTACTACTGCATTCAATATGAGGCCTGTTCGTCGAGCAGCAACAGTGATTGCTTCCTTTTGAGCTCCTTGTGTAAACTACATTGTCTCCTTAGGATCCACCTACCAGTCAAGGATCGTTACTGAAGAAAATATCCTACCAGCCTATCAGTTCTCGATGATCATTGAGCGGGCATACAGCAAAGATAGGAAACTTACCTATTCATTGTATTGAGCTGATGTTATGCGGTGCTTGAGGCTCGAGGGTAGACATAATCTACACAATGCCGCAATGACGTAGTATACGATAAGGCCGATTGTGGTAGCACCTGGTGATCAGTATTAAAAGTTGATCTCAGTGATGACAAAAGAAACTATCTCTGCTAACGATGTTCAGTAGATAATGTGCAACATCATTGTGCGGGATTTGATAGATATTATCCTAGTTTGTGAAGAAAACTGATCGTGAGGTGACTTTGTTTTACCCCTCATCTACATTTGGTGGGGTGTGATGCGGCTTTCATAGTGATACGCTAACCTGAGTTAGCTTGCTTTCAAACAATATCCCTGAGGCCCAAATCCAGCAACAAACCATACCCCCTAAAGCATCATCGAGATTCGTCAGAACACAGAGCGTTTCTCAAATATGGTTAACACTCGCCGGAAACATGTTAAATGCTTGATCTGCAAAATGAAATTATGCAACAAGTACAGACTGGAAGCAATCAGTAACAACTCTAGTTTCCGTCAGAAACACCCGGGTGTTCGGGATGGCTCTGATGGCTCTGACGGAACCTCGTACCCTCTGACGGAGAATTACATGGTGCCTGTCGCGCAGGCAACGGGTCCGAGTTTACTGGACCGATGTACTGGCCTTCAGGTGCACCTGGGAGCACTTGGGAGCACATCAAATCACTGTAGAGTAGTCTGGAAAAACATCTTCTTTGGGAATGCTGCTGGTGCGCCTGGAAATCATAGTTTGTATTCTCATCTATGTATCTATGTATCTATATAGCTACCTGTCTACTCACGGTATATCTGGACTGGCAGCACGCGGTGATTGAGAGCAATTCGAGGTGTGCCTGAAGATGGTGATCGAGTGAACTGAGAGATACACTTTGAGGCCGTGATTGAGCGAGTTTGGAGATGCACTTTGAGGCCGTAATCGAGCGAGTTTGGAGATGCAATTGGAGACCGAGATTGAGTGAACTCGGAGATGCACTGGGAGGCCGTGATCGTGCGAGTTTGCAGATGCACTTGGAGGCCGAGATCGAGTGAACTCAGAAATGCACTCCGAGCTGTGATCGAGCGAGTTTAGAGATGCACTTGCAGCAGGCTATGATCGAGGGAGAATAGAGGAGTACTTGGAGGTGGTCGATCTGGAGGCGGTCGATGGGAGGCGCACCTGGGGCTGAGACTCTATTCATCGGTTAGTTAACTCGAAACCGGGGGAATGTGATGAGGTGACTTCACCTTTGAATCTCTGATGGAGAACTGGCTGGTGGCAGTCAATCTGTAGGGAGGTACACCGGAAGCTGAAGCTACATTCAGGGGTCAACTCGAAATGGGTGAATGAAGGGACAACAGACAAACATAGGTGTATGCTGTACTCGGTATATGCTGTACTCGGTGTATGTTGTACTCGGTGTATGCTGCACTCGGGGTATGCTGCACTCGGCGTATGCTGCACCCGGTGTATGCTGCACTCGGCGTATGCTGCACTCGGTGTTAACTCATGATGATGGCATGGAGAGATAGAGACGGATGACTTAACTTTGTGTTCTTGCAATGATGGTAGAGTTGTGGACGAGAAAGAGAGAGATGGGGGATGAAGATGAGAATGATATGGAAGCTATGAGCAGACCTGAGAAATCAGTGGTACGACTTGCCTGATTGGGTTTAGAAGACCTCGTATCAGTGTTATTACCCGCCAGATCGGGACTCGTACCTGCCATATCGGGGATGGTATATTGACTCGCACACGAAATTCTCTTAAGTCCCAGTTTCTCATTATGATTTCCCCCATCTTCTCTGATCTCTCTCTTTCTTGTGCTCAACTCTACCATCACCTAAAAACATGAAGTTAAGTCATCCCTCTCTATCTCTCCATGCCATGATCAAGACTTAACACCGAGTACAGCATACATCAAGTACAGCATCATCCCAAGATCGACAGTCTCCCGCTCCCAGCCAGTTTCCCGCTCCGAAAGTACTTCTCCAATCTCGCTCGATCATAGCCTGTAAGTGCATCTCCAAACTCGCTCGATCACGGCCTCGGAGTGCATCTCTGAGTTCACTCGATCATGGCCTCCAAGTGCATCTCCAAACTCGCTCGATCATGGCCTCGGAGTGTATCTCTGAGTTCACTCGATTTCGGCCTCCAAGTTCATCTCTCAAGTCGCTCGATCACGGCCTCGAAGTACATCGTTAATGAGCGACAGCGGGTGTAGGGAGATACTGGGGTAACGGAGGTGGACTGAGCGACGGGGAGTACATATTCGGGACACCCCGGGGTGGATAGACATCATTTCATTTTCATCTCATCTGGATCCGCACAATTGCATGGATTCTCATGGCCGGGTAGTATCATATCTTCTCACTTCCTTCCTAGGCTCCTCGAGCTAGAACCGTTCTTTCTCACGAATTTCGTGGTGCTCTCAATGGGTGTCTCCAGGTGCTCCTCCGATTATGCTCGACTACCATCTGTGGCCAGATTGACCATATGTATATATATAGAGATACTTAAATAATGCATGCCATATTATGAGGTAGCGAATCTTGTGACTGTAACAAAGACGAATATGATCGACGAAATGCCTTGGGCTTATGGAACCCTAAGAACCACTGCTTTGAGAATACTGCACCAAGTCTCCCGCAGAGCTGCGCAGCGGTCTCAGCTGCTCCAAAATTTGACCAGAACCCATTCCGAAGTATGGTCACAGTGGGCCACAACGCCACAGTGTTCGTTTACAATAGGATACCGACAGAGTGAGAAGAAATGGCGAAACTGCGATCGGTGGGCGATATGTAACGCGACGTGCGGTATTGGTGCCGGGCACCGAGTAATCTGCCACAGGGGTGTCTCTGACGGCTCTGACGGAGCGTGTACACTCTGACGCAGCGATTCCGCCCGGACGGAAATGTTTTTTGCTGATGGCTCACTATCGACAATATCACCCAATATCGATGAATGAAGGGCTATTACCGAACGGGATTCTACCACCTGCCAGCTGGGATTACCCTGAGCCATCATGGTTTGACTACAGTAGGTACACCTGAATGGCCATCGACATACTGCCAATTGACAATCGACTTATAGACAATGTACCGGGTGCACCACCACCGGAAGATACTCCCAATGAAGACCCTATTGACCATCAGCAGCCTGATCTCACCTGTACCCCTAATCCAACAAAGACAAAGGCTCATCGGCAGGTAGTTGGACTGGAAAATGCGGGGGGGAAAGCATATGGCAAAGCAACTGGATTATACAACAAGCATTGCAAGTACTCAGAACAATGGAATCCATGGCATCCATTTTGGTCCGCAAACCACTTTCAGCAGACTCAGTCGTTTAGCCAACAAACGAAAACCTGGATAGATCAACATCTCAGGTGTGGACTGGATAACTACAAAATCGTATCATTTCAATCAGCAGATGCCCTACAAATGCTGCTCTCTGAACTCGATTTCGGGCTCGGCGATGATAGTTGGATTGAAGATGACTCACATATCTTCGGAGGATTATTCTACAGGGATATTTTCAAATGTATCCAGTTCCTTTTGGCACATTTCCCATTTCAGGCGCACCTCGATTTTGAACCGGTGCGCCTCGCTGACTCTGAGGGTCGTCGAATCTACAGCGAGATGAACACGGGCAATTGGTGGTGGGATACACACGATCAACTTCCTGCCAGAGCAACGATTGTGCCGGTCATTTGTGCATCCGACAAGACTCACTTGACCAATTTTTTGGGCAATCAGCATGCCTGGCCGCTGTATCTCACAATTGGTAATATTGAAAAAGATATCGGCCGTACACCTAAAAAGCATGCCTGGATTCTTGTCGGGCTGATCCCATGTCCCCCAAAAGGTGCCAAAAACATTGATGAGGCATGGCATTCCGCAGTTGGAACTGTGGTGTCTCAACTGAGGCATCTTGACATCACTGGCCCTGGATTGAAATGGGATTGTGCAGATGGATTCCAGCGACAATGTTACCCTCTTTTGGCTGCCTGGGTTGGGGATTATCCGGAACAAGTCATGATTGCTCAAGTCTCATATGGCTCATGCCCGATGTGTGAAATTCCTAAAGGTGTGCCGATGGGGCATTCCACTTTTCGACCTCTCGATAACTCAAGAGACCAGGATATTTACATCGAGCTGCTCAAGGACAATCATATTGATGCTCTGCACACTCTCAGTGTCCATCCAATCCGCAACCAGTGATGGCAATACCCTCTCTGCAATGTTTATCGGGTTTGGCAGCCTAATGAATTGCATCAGCTGCTACTGGGGTTAGTTAAAGACTTATTGCACTGGCTGCTCAAATACCTAAAAGCTAGAAATGTCAAGGATCAATTTGACAATCGATTCACATAGGTGCCACGATATCCGGGTCTCCAGCACTTCTCTAAACCATTCGATTCTTTGAAAAGCGGCACCTGGCAAGGTAAAGAGATCCGTGGAATGATCAGAACACTGACAGTGAATTGCGCTCCAATTCTTGTCTGCTCTACAGATGACAGGAAAACTGCGGCAGAAACAGCCTCTGATGAAATGGTAATGGGAGCAGTGCGGGCATTATGTGAATTCTCTCTACTTGTTAGCCAACAAAATCACTCAGACCTATCCCTCAAAGCACTGGACGATCCATTCAAGCGATTTTACAAGGAGAAGGGTGCCTTCCGAGATCAGAAAATGTTGAAGTTTGCAAAGGCCAAAGTGGATGACCTGTTGGCAAAGGAATTCCATCTGTTACGCGAACAAAAGATTCATAAGATTTGTGCTGCACTGGAGGCTGTTGTGTATGGGGCTGAAAAGGTTTGCACAACCAAACGTAGGCAATTTCATGTGCGCCTGAACAGAGCCCAACAAGCGGCCACGACTTGGTCAGATGCTGATTGTCAGAAGGCAATAGAGCAATTGGAGCGCGAAATCCATCAGATGACACCTGCTAAACCGAAGCTTTTCGATAAATTATTCCAACGTCATGAGCGACAACTCTTGCTGGAAGTCGGAACTAAGGCAACCGGTCCCAGAAGCAAATTCGCCAAAGACCTTGCCCTAATGAAAGCTGCCGCCGAAGATGAGGCATACGGGGCGGCAAACATTACCGCCGACAAGTGACTGCAATTTCAGATCCGCCTATCCGATGCTGAGACAGAAGCCACCACCTGGAGCTTGGCTGATACGGAGCGCATCACTATCCAGCTGGAGAGAGAAACTGATGGCATCACCTCGAATGAACAGAAGCGGTTCAAAACGGAATTCTGCATCTGTTTGATCGAGTATGAAGCTTGGTGGGAGACAATCGGCATTCAGGCGCTCCGGAAATCCATTGAACAATGCGTAATACATTTCGGACATCCAAAGATGCATCTTGTGAGCCATATCTAAGAGTCAATTCGGTGCATGGGTACCGGTGACAATTTCACCACCGATATTTCTGAACGGCTACATAGCGCCAACGTGAAAGAAGCCTATCATTCTACCAACAAAGTCAATTACATTCGACAGATGATTAAGCACAATGACCGGTGTACCGGTCTTGACTATATGGAGGAGATACTATCATATCTTGCACTCCAAGGCTGGTATGATATTGACTCAGCAAAAGTTTTCAACCTACTGTCTGCTACCGATAAGCGGCGAAGTACACGCAGAGCCCATCTTTTACATCTTGAAACAATTGAAGATGAGCCCATTATCTGCCCTGTATCACAGCAGTAATATCATTTGAGAGAAACGCATATCTGCGGAGTGTGCAGAAGTATCAAACTAACCTCACTCAGAGATGCATCAGAAGACTTCAGAATTCCCAACTTTGGGCAGCTATTCCGCGCGCAAATTGAAGAGGACTGGAGACACAAAGTTAGTGGACTCGTGCTCGGATACAATCAGAATGTACTCCTTGACAGTATATTTATTAAGCTCCAGAATGTGCTGTTGTATTACCATCAACCATTTCACAACCCTACTTCTGTTGAGTGTCTGGGACTTGATTGCAAGGTAGAATATACCAATGCCAACCAAGGGATCATGCCTGAAGCTCATAACATCTGGGTCCAGTATACGCAAAGTGAGGAGAATGACCTCGATAACACCTTCCAAGGAAGAGTTGTTTCTTTACCTGTATTATACTTCAGCTGGACTCCCCCGAATCAGATGCTCCAATTTCAGGAGCGCCTGCCAGCTGGGAAAGCATTATCGACCTTCTCTAAGAGGTGCCAGACGGCTCAACAATGGGTATTACGTCCTCAAGCTCAAGAATATGGGGTAGTGATTCCAACAATGTTCAATGATCTTCATGGTTGGGCTGATTGTGTTGACGGGTTCATCCAGGTTGTCAAACAGACGAATAAGATGCATACTGTACCCGTTGGAGCAATAGTTGGACCCGCACATTTGGTGCGGGAGAATGCTGCATCAGACCGCATCGACAGCGTATGGCTTGTAAATAATCATGTTGATTTAGATACCTACTGGACTGTATATTAATCAGATCAGATTGCCTGATTCAGGTGTGGAGCTGTGAGATAGTTTATCGAATTGTACTATTCGATATAGACATTATATATTTTCACTCCCAGAGAGTCTGGCTCCAGCTGCACCGGAATCGTCTTGGAGATGAGTGTTGTAGTTTCAGCAGCTCCGAAATTTTACCACCTTAAAGGCATGATTTTATAGCATTCTGAAGACGACTTCATACTCTTTAGAATATTCTTGTATTCCATTCCGCTACTTCAGGAGTGTTGAGGAGCACCTGAAAGGCACATCGTTTTGCATTCAGCCTGTTCGGGAGCTTCTGGGAGCTTCTGGAAGGATCGGTGTGGCTGTTCAAAACAGCTGAGACATTGAGTTATGACTTCCGAACCATTTTACATTTTGCTGATATACTTGGAGGCCGAGATCGAGTAAACTCAGAGATGCACTTGGAGGCCGGGATCCAGTGTGTCTGGAGATGCATTTGGAGACTGAGATCGAGTGAACTCAGAAATGTACTTGGCAGCCCTAATCGAGTAAACTCAGAGATGCACTTGGAGGCTGTAATTGAGCGTGTTGGGAGATACACTTTGAGGCCATGATCGATTAAGATTGGAGTAGTACTTGGAGGCGGTTGTTTGGGAGGCAATTTGTAACACCGGGAGATCCACCCTAAGTCCTAATCAATAAAAGCCCCTGATGACTTCCGGATTAATGAAGAGAAGAATGATTAAGGTTTCACTCAGGATGCGTATAAGGATTACCACCCAATGAAATAAGGGAACTGTTCCATTCTCTGCTCCCAAAAGATAGTATCGACTTCAGAGTATCGTCTTACGCTATCAATATACTGGAGCACACGAATCAATAGTATCATACTCAGAAGATTCTCTGAACTAACACACTATCATGCTCGTCCTCAGACTCCCTTCGGACTCAAGAGTATCGGCCCAGCAACCAGCATGAATACTCAAGGACTCTTTGTCCTCAAGTACAACGACTCGAAGTATCGACTTATCTTGTAAGAAACAGCAAAGTAGTTTCACCTCAGCAGAATGAGTAGTATCGACTCAAGAGTATCCAAGCAGAAGTATCCATCAGCAAAATGTATTTTAGTCACTGGAAACCTCCAGGAGTGTCTGAGAGGATGTGGAGTGTAAACTTAGATGAGTCAATTTCAGGAGAGTATCAGACTCTAGGAGGGCATTCCTGCCGGCCTTCAGAGTAACTGGGAGCGCTGGCGACAAGCCTGGGAGCACCGACGACAAACTTGGGAGCACCTGGGAGCGCCGGCGATGAACCTGAGAGTGACGGCGACATGTCTGGGAACATCTCAAATCACAGTAGAGCAGTCTCGGAACAACAACATCTTCTTTGGGAACACTGCTGGTGCGCCTGGAAATCACAGCTACTACTTATTGTTCAACGATGTTTACAACTCATGTATTCAGTTTGTATTCTCGTCTATGTATCCTTATAGCTACCCATCTACACAAGGTATAATATCTGGACTGGCTGCAGGCGGTGCTTGAGAGCAATTCGAGGTGCGCCCGAAAATGACGATCTAGTGAAATCAGAGATACACTCCGAGGCCGTGATTGAGCGAGTTTGGAGATGCAATTGGAGATCGAGATTCAGTAAACTCAGAGATGCACTGGGAGGTAGTGGTAGCAATGAGTCTGGGTTTTGGCCAGCGGTTTGGTTTTGTTTGGTTCCAGACCTGGGCAAAAACCCGCCCCGCTTTTGACTTGGCGGGTTGTTGCCAGGCCTGGACATAGAACCACAGGTATTTGGCCGGGTTGGAACCAGACCGTGGTTCCAAATTTACAGTTCCTAAAGTTTTGGCTCCAATTAAGTATGTGAGTTCTGATCGTACTGTAATATGATCAGTATGTAGATTGTGCAGAATTATGAGCTCTTTCACCTCCAGCATTCAGATTTGCAATCTGACTGATATTCATTGAGTGGCTGTGAAAAAAAGAGCCAATTCTAAGCGAAATTCGCGGGTTTTTGATCGTGACTCCACGAATATTGGTCGGATCGCATATCTGAAAGCGGGAGATGAAAGAGCTCGTAAAACTGCACGATCTATATACTGATCATGTCACAATACGATCACAACTCAAATACTTAATTGGAGGCCAAGTTGTGAGGTTCCAATGCCGGGTTTTTGGTGGTAAAACCGGCCCAATTACAACAGTCCGGGGTTTCATGTGGTAAAAACAGTGGCAACGGTTCGGTTTTGGTCCCAACCCTAACCCGGAACTGTTCTAGCTGGTTGGAACCGTTGCTGACACTGCTGGAAGGCCGTGATCGAGGGAATTTGGAGATGCAATTGGAGACCGAGAATTGAGTGAACTGAGAGATACACTCCGAGGCTGTGATTGAGCGAGTTTGGAGATGCACTTGTAGCAGGCAATGATTGAGTGAGATTGAAGGAGTACTTGGAGGTGGTCGATCTGGAGGAGGTCGATCGGGAGGCGGTCGATGGGAGGCGCTGGGACTCTATTCATTGGTTAGTTAACTCGAAACCGTGGGAATGTGACGAGGTGACTTTAACTTTGATGCTCTTATGGAGAACTGGCTGGTGGCGGTCGATTGGTGGGGACGCACGCCGGAAGTTGAAGCTACATTCAGGGGTTGACTCGAAATTGTGAGAATGAAGGGACGACAGACAAACATCGGTGTATGCTGTACTTGGTATATGCTGTACAGGGTGTATGCTGTACTCGGTGTATGCTGCACTCGGCGTATGCTGCACTCACTGTTAACTCATGATGATGGCATGGAGAGATAGAGAGGGATGACTTAACTTTGTGTTCTTGCAATGATGGTAGAGTTGTGGACGAGAAAGAGAGAGATGGGGGATGAAGATGAGAACAATATGGAGGCTACGAGCGGACCTGAGAAATCAGGGGTACGATTTGCCTGATTGGGTTTAGAAGACCTCGTATCAGTGTTATTACCCGCCGGATCGGGACTCGTACCTGCCGTATCGGAGATGGTAAATTGACTCACACACGAAATTCTCTTAAGTCCCAGTTTCTCATGATGATTTCACCCATCTCCTCTGATCTCTCTCTTTCTTGTGCTCAACTCTACCATCACCTAAGAACACGAAGTTAAGTCATCCCTCTCTATCTCTCCATGCCATAATCATGAGTTAACACCGAGTACAGCATATACCAAGTACAGCATCATCCCAAGATCGACATTATCCCCCTCCCAGCCAGGTTCTCATCTCTCAGCGGATGTTGTTGTACTCAACTCTCTACATTCCCACAATTACAAGTTAACCAATGAATAGAGTCTCCGCTGCGGTCGCGCCTCCTTCCAAGTCGACCGCCTCCAAGTACATCTCCACTCCTGCTCGATCATAGCCTCGGAGTGCATCTCTGAGTTCACTCGATCTCGGCCTCCAAGCGCATCTTGACACTCGCTCGATCACGGCCTCCAAGTTCATATCTGAGTTCACTCGATCTCGGCCTCGAAGCGCATCTCCAAACCCGCTCGATCACAGCCTCCAAGTGCATCTCTGAGTTCACTTAATGTCGGTCGCAATTGCATCTCCAAACTCGCTCGATCACCGCCTCCTGGTGCATCTCCAAACTTGATCGATCGCGGCCTCCCCGTGCATCTCTGAGTTCACTCGATTTCGGCCTCCAAGGGCATCTCCAAACTCGCTCTATCACAGCCTCAGAGTGCATCTCTGAGTTCACTCGACCTCGGTCTCCAAGTGCATGTCCAAACTCGCTCGATCACAGTCTCCCAGTTCATCTCCAAACTCCATCGATCATGGCCGCCAAGTGCATCTCTGAGTTCGATCGATCTCGGCCTCCGAGTGCATCTCCAACCTCGCTCGATCACTGCCTCCAAGTACATCGTTAAGGAGCAGCGGTGAGTGTATGGAGATAGAGGGGTAACGGAGGAGGAATGAGCGACGCAGAGTATATATTCGGGATACCCCGGGGTAGATACACATCATCTCATTTTCATCTCATCTTGTCATACAACAAAAATACCCACTGCCTTTCCCAACTTTTGGTCTCACTCACTCTGTCCGAGATTTTGTGGATCCTCACGGCCGGGTAGTATCATATCTTCTGACCTACTCCCTAGGCTCCTCGAGCTAGAACCGCACTCCATCACGAATTGCATTTGGATGTCGCGAGAGGTGTGGCGGCATGTTGACGGTAGGCTCTCTGCCTTCTGGCTCTGTCGTTTCACCACAACGGCCTCCAAGTGGTGCATCTCTAGGTTCTCTGAATGGGCGTCTACAGGTGCTTCTCCGATTATGCTCGACTACTAGATTGACCATATGTATATATATAGCGATACTTAAATAATGCATGCCATTTTATGAGGTAGCGAATCTTGTGACTGTAACACAGACGAATAGACGACATGCCTTGTGCTTATAGAACCCTAAGAACTACTGTGTTGAGAATACCGCACCAAGTCTCCCACAGAGCTGCTCTCGAAGTCTCCCACAGACCTGCGCGGAGGTCCAACCCGCTCCAAAATTTGACTATCCTAATCATCAAATCTCGTAGTGTCCTGAATGCACATCTATAACTGCAGGTGCTTTCACGAGCACCTGAGAATGCTCTTGCGGAGTCTGAGAGCACTTTGCAAAGCTCCTGGGGGGCCTGGGAGCATCTGGAAGTACTTAGAAGCACTGGTGATGGCTACCGGAGTGTCTTGGAGGTTTGCGTGTGGCTTCCGGACTGATTTACATTTTGCTGATATCTTTTAAACAACCACGTTATCAGGCTGGTTCTTCGGACTTCTTTCGGACTCCAAAGTATCGTCTTGCCCTCTTGCCAACCAATGACTTGCTTTGACGAAGGTATTAAGAATAACCAAGTATAAAGAGTGATGGGTTTATCCGTGATATAGAACTGAAGATGAATGTACAAATCTGGACTTCAATAGAGAAGTATCCTCGTTGACTTCAATACAGAACTAATAGATAGTACATGGGAATGAAGTTGAGGCTTAACCTCCAGGTCGAGAAGGTCAATAGGTATCTGTACATAAATCTCAAAGTAGATTGTATATTCGATACAATGTTATGGATGTTCTTCCTCTATGTCGATATCGCTGATATATATCAGACGATCCACACCCTTAACAATCCTAAGACTGCCAAAACCTGTTTTGGAGTTCACATACATAACTGCCTCATCATCCTTGCCTTCTACCTTTGATAGTTGAGTTCTAACTTACAGGAGTATTAACTACATCATCTAGGTACTGAGCTTGTATTGCAACACTATTGCTATTGACTATACCTCATATAGATACGAGCTTATCTGAAACCAATTGTCAACAAATAGATTCGTGTCACCGACAGCCAGTGAGAGTGCCCTCTCATATACCAATCGGGTATGTAGCGGTTTAATGATTGCCGCAAATGACAGAACCCTTAATTTAACTACGCTTTATTGGAACCAAATATACAGTCTTCTCCAACTGAGCTGTTTTGCCATATATTGACCAGAGAGTATCCCGTGCCACTGAGAACATATGAAACTTAAGTCCCATTCGCCCCAGACCAAGAAGGTGTGGTCGAAATCAGGGTTGATTCGTATAAGTCCATTAGGTCGACTGGATTCCGATATAAAAATCATTAGTTACCAACATCAGCAAAATGTAAAATGTTTCGGAAGTCATAACTCAATGACTCAGCTGTTCAGGACAGCCACACCGATCCTTCCAGAAGCTCCCAGAAGCTCCCGAACAGGCTGAATGCAAAACAATGTGCCTCTCAGGTGCTCTGAGAGTACTTTCAGGTGCTCCTCAACACTCCTGACATAGCGGAACGGAATACAAGAATATTCTAAAGAGTATGAAGTCATCTTCAGAATGCTATAAAACCATGCCTTTAAGGTGGTAAAATTTCGGAGCTGCTGGGGCTACAACACTCGTCTCCAAGATGATTCTGGTGCACCTGGAGCCAGACTCTCCAGGAGTGATATTATATAATGTCTATATGGAATAGTACAATTCGATAAACTATCTCACAGCTACACACCTGAATAAGGCAATCTAGTCTAATTAATATACAGTCCAGTAGGTATCTAAATCAACATGATTATTTGCAAGCCATATGCTATCGATGCTGCCTGATGCAGCATTCTCCCGCACCAAATGTGCCAGTCCCACTATTGCTCCAACGGGTACAATATGTATCTTATTCTTTTGTTTGATAACCCGGATGAACACGTCAACACAATCAGCCCAACCATGGAGATCTTTGAACTTTGTTGGAATTACCACCACGTATTCTTGAGCTTGAGGACGTAATACCCATTGTTGAGTCATCTGGCACCACTTAGAAAGGTCGATAATACTTTCCAGGCTGGCAGGCGCTCCTGAAATTGGAGGATCAGATTCGGGGAAGTCCAGCTGAAGTATAATACAGGAAAAGAAGGAACTCGTCCTTGGATGGTGTTATCGAGGTCATTGTCTTCACTTTGCATATACTGGACCCAGATGTTATGAGCTTCAGGCATGATCCCTTGTTTGGCATTGGTATATTCTACCTTGCAATCAAGTCCCAGATGCTCAACAGAAGTAGGGTTGTGAAATGGTTGATGGTAATACAACAGCCCATTCTTGAGGTTCATAAATATACTGTCAAGGAGTACATTCTGATTGTATCCGAGCACGAGTCCACTAACTTCGTGTCCCCAGTCCTCTTCAATTTGCCCACGGAATAGCTGCCCAAAGTTGGGAATTCTGAAGCCTTCTGATGCATCTCTGAGTGTGGTTAATTTGATACTGCTGCACACTCCGCGGACATGCATTTCTCTCAAATGATATAACTGTTGTGATACAGGGCAGATAATGGGCTCGTCCTCAATTGTTTTGAGACGTAAAAGATGGGCTCTGCGTGTACTTCGCCGCTTATCGGTAGCGGACAGTAGGTTGAAAACTCTTGCAGAGTCAATATCGTACGAGCCTTGGAGTGGAAGATATGCTAGTATCTCCTCCATATAGTCAAGACCGGTACACCGGTCATTGTGCTTGAGCATCTGTCCAATGTAATTGACTCTATTGGTAGTAGTGTTAGCAACGGGTCCGGGTAACCTGCCAGCGGTCCGGGTTTTGACCTGCGGTTCGGTTCAGTTCAGTTCCAGACCTGGCAAAAACCCGACACGCGTTTGTGTTGGTGGGTTGTTACCCGGCCCGGACATAGAACCGCGGGTATTTGGCTGGGTTGGAACCAGACCGCGGTTCCAAATTTACGGTTCCTACAGCTTTGGCTCCAATTAAGTATTTGAGTTCTGATCGTACTGTAACATAATCAGTACGTAGATTGTGCAGAATTACGAGCTCTTTCACCTCCAGCATTCAGATTTGTGATCCGACTGATATTCGTTGAGTGGCTGTGAAAAAAGGGGCAATTCTAAGCAAAATTCGCGGGTTTTCGATCGCGACTCCACGAATATTAGTCGGATCGCATATCTGAAAGCGGGAGGTGAAAGAGCTCATAAAACTGCACAATCTACATACTGATCATGTCACAATACAATCAGAACTCAAATATTTAATTGGAGCCAAATTTGTGAGGTTGAAATGCAGGGTTTTTGGTGGTAAAACCAGACCAATTACAACGGTCCGGGTTTTTGTGTGGTAAAAACCATCACAACGGTTCAGTTCCGGTCCCAACCCTAACCCGGAACCGTTATAGCGGGTTGGAACCGTTGCTAACACCAGTTGGTAGATCAATATGCCTCTTTCACGTTGGGAATATGTAGCCGTTCAGAAATATCGGTGGTGAAATTGTCGCCGGAACCCATGCGCCGAATTGACTCTGATATATGGCTCAGAAGATGCATCTTTGGATATCCGAAATGGATTAAGCATTGTTCAATGGATTTCCGGAGAGCCTGAATGCCGATTGTCTCGCACGAAGCTTCAAACTCGATCACACGGATGGAGAATTCCTTCTTGAACCGCTTCTGTTCATTCGAGGTGATGCCATAAATCTCTCTCTCCAGCTGGTTAGTGACCCGCTCCGTATCAGCCAAGCTCCAGGTGGTGGCTGCTGTCTCAGCATTGGATAGGCGAATCTGAAATTGCAGTCGCTTATCGGCGGTAATGTTTGCCGCTCCATATGCCTCATCTTCGGCGGCAGCTTTCATTAGAGCAAGGTCTTTGGCGAATTTGCTTAGGGGACCGGTTGCCTTTGTCCTGACTTCCTGCAAAAGTTGTCGCTCATGACGTTTGAATCATTTATTGAAAAGCTTGAGTCTAGCAGGTGTCACCTGATGGATTTTGCGCTCCAATCGCTCTATTGCCTTCTGACAATCAGCATCTGACCAAGTCGTGGCCGCTTTTCGGGCTCTGTTCAGGCGCACCTGAAATTGCATACGTTTGGTTGTGAAAACCTTTTCAGCCCCATACACAACAGCCTCCAGTGCAGTACAAATCTTATGAATCTTTTGTTCGCGTAACTGATCGGATTCTTTTGCCAACAGGTCATCCACTTTGGCCTTGGCAGACTACGACATTTTCCGTCCACAAAAAATACCCTTCTTCTGGTAAAATTGCTTGAGTGCATCGTCCAGTGCTTTGAGGGATAGGTCCGAGTGATTTTGTTGGCTAACAAGTAGAGAGAATTCACATAATGCCCGCACTGCTCCCATTACCATTTCATCAGAGGCTGTTTCCGCCACAGTTGTCCTGTTATCTGTGGAGCAGACAAGAATTGGAGCGCAATTCACTGCCAGTGTTCTGATCATTCCATCGATCTCTTTACCTTGCCAGGTGCTGCTTTTCAATGAATCAAATGGATTAGAGAAGTGCTGGAGACAGGGATATCGTGGCACCGATGTGAATCAATTGTCAAATTGATCCTTGAGATTTCTAGCTTTCAGCTATTTGAGCAGCCAGTGCAATAAGTCTTGAACTAACTCCAGGAGCAGCTGATGCAATTCATCAGGCTGCCAAAGCCGATAGACATTGCAGAGAGGGTATTGCCAGAACTTGTTACGGATTGGGTCAACACCAAGAGTGTGCAGAGCATCAATATGATTATCCTTCAGCTGCTCCGAGTAAATATGCTGGTCTCTTGAGTTATCGAGTGGTCGAAAAGTGGAATGCCACATCGGCGCATCTTTAGGAATTTCACACATCGGGCATGAGCCATATGGGACTTGAGCAATTATGACTTGTTCCAGATGATCCCCGACCCAGGCAGCCAAAAGAGGGTAACAGTGTTGCTGGAATCCATCTGCACAATCCCATTTCAAGCTGGGGCCAGTGATGTCAAGATGCCTCAGTTGAGACAGCACAGTTCCAACCGCGGAATGCCATGTCTCATCAATGTTTTTGGCACCTTTCGGGGGACATGGGATCAGCCCAACAAGAATCCAGGCATGTTTTTTTGGTGTACGGCGGATATCTGTTTGAATAATACCAATTGTGAGATACAGCGGCCAGGCATGCCGATTGCCCAAAAAATTGGTCAAGTGAGTCTTGTCAGATGCACAAATGACTGGCACAATCCTCGCTGCGGCAGGAAGTTGATCTTGTGTATCCCACCACCAATTGCCCATGTTATTCTTGCTGTAGATTCAACGACCCTCAGAGTCAGCGAGGCGCACTGGTTCAAAATTGAGGTGCGCGTGAAATGGGAGATGTGCCAACAGGAACTGGATACATTTGAAGATATCGCTGTAGAATAATGTTCTGAAGATATGTGAGTCATCTTCAATCCAACTATCATTGCCGGGCCCAGAATCGAGTTCAGAGAGCACCTTTCGTAGGGCATCTGCCGATTGGAATCATTCGATTTGGTAGTTGTCCAGTCCACGCCTGAGATGTTGATCTATCCAGGTTTTCATTTGCTGGCTAAACGACTGAGCCTGCTGAAAGTTGTAAGCGGACCGAAATGGATGCCATGGATTCCATTGTTCTGAGTACTTGCGATGCTTCTTGTACAATCCAGTTGCTTTGCCATATGCTGTCCCCCCTGCATTTTCCAGTCCAACTACCTGCCTATGAGCCTTTGTCTTGGTTGGATTAGGGGTACAGGTGAGATCAGGCTGCTGAGGGTCTATTGGTTGTTCTTTGGGAGGATCTTCCGGTGGTGGTGCGCCCGGTACACTGTCTATGAGTCGATTGTTAATTGGCAGTTTGTCGATTGCCATTGAGGTGCACCTACTGTAGTCAAACCATGATGGCTCAGGGTGATCCCAGCTGGCAGAGGGTAGAATCCCGTTGAGTAATAGCCCTTCATTCATCGATATTGGGTGATATTGTTGATTGTGAGCTTCCAGTCGGTTCTCATTGCATAATTTCATTTTGCAGATAAAGCATTTAACATGTTTCCGGTGAATGTTGACCATATTTGAGAAACGCTCTGTGTTCTGACGAATCTGGATGATGCTTTAGGGGGTATGGTTTGTTGCTGGACTTGTGCCTCAGGGATAGTATTTGAAAGCAAGCTAACTCAGGTTAGCGTATCACTATCAAAGCCACATCACACCCCACCAAATGTAGAGGAGGGGTAAAACAAAGTCACCTTATGATCAGTTTTCTTCACAAACTAGGATAATATCTATCAAATCCCGCACAATGATGTTGCACATTATCTACTGAAAATCGTTAGCAGAGATAGTTTCTTTTGTCATCACTGCGATCAACTGTTAATACTGATCACCAGGTGCTCCCACAATCGGCCTTATCGTATACTACGTCATTGCGGCATTGTGTAGATTATGTCTACACTCAAGCCTCAAGTAGCGCATAACATCAACTTAATACAATGAATAGGTAAGTTTCCTCGCTGGCTGTATACCCGCTCAATGATGATCGAGAACTTATAGGCTGGTAGGATGTTTTCTTCAGTAATGATACTTGACTGGCAGGTGGATCCTAAGGAGACAATGAAGTTTACACAAGGAGCTCAAAAGAAAGCAATCACTGTTGCTGCTTGACAAACAGGCCTCATATTGAATGAAGTAGTAGGTCGTACATACACATTAGGAGTGTGAAATGCCTAGTCATGCTAATCTTTCAACCGGATATAGTTCTTGTTGCTTTTCTGGAGATATCATGTCGTATCCCTTCTATGACCTTTACAGTTATGAACTGAACAAAGGTGAGCTTCTATCCAAGATCCTAGTATACGAGTTCAAGCATATAACAAAAAATGGCAGAATGTGTGTGATTATGATTTCTTTTTCTCAGCTGGGTTTCATGGAATCAAAGGTGGAGTGAAACACCTCAGTTTGTAACAAATAAAATGCATATAAGAGGCCTTCATTCCGCCAAAGGTCACTGCTACCTTCACAATCCTCAACTATACTCCACTTCATTCGAAATCACCAATTGAATTGATTATTTGATTACTATCATCTTTTGTTCCCATACGATGTCGACGAATGGATCTCCACCGAAGACAGCCAATATGGCTGCACCGGGTGGCCTGTTTGGCTCACAACAATGCCCAGATGACAATGTGGAAGCATCAGATTACCATGCTGGAAATACACCGAACAAAGACACTCAATTCGGGCAACCCACAAATCAATTACCTCCACCACCAGGGTATAGTTACCCGCCTTCGCAACCTCCATTTCCAGGCGCTCCCCAGTTCTACCACCATCCCCCATTCAACATGACACCAAGCTCACAACCAAGCTCTGGTGCAACCCAAGGATATTCGAGTTATGGGCCACTGTGGGAAGGATACGATTTCCCCCAAGGAGGTTATGGTGGACCTCAAATGTTCCCCCCTCAGCAATTCACCGGACAGGGGCCGTCATCTCCAGATGCATCTCGAGTGCCTCCAGCTCTGCCTGGAAACATTCAAGTCATTCAGCTGACCTCTTCCGTCTCAACTCCATACGGACAACTTCCAGGCGCACCTGGGAGACCCCCCATTAGCCTCCCAACACAACAATTTCAGCCAGCAGCGGAACCGCGCAGGACAGATGTTGCAGGGATTGCGGACTTGCCCCCATTACCAGAGATTTCTTATGACGAATTCGATGCAGATTATGAGAGCGGTGATTCGTCGGACTTGGGTGGGGCTGAAGGCAAAGCCCCAATCAGCTTGAAGCAAACGGAATTCTCCTTGAAGCAATTTGCCAAAAGTATGGGGCATCCCAAATTTAGTGCATTTAACAATTGGAAGAAAGTATGGGTGGCTGGGTTTCTCGAGAGGAAGCATCAGTCTATTATCCCGGGACAGAACTGTTCGAAACAGCTGCTAAATGGACTGCTGCACCGAGAGATGGCAGTTGCAGATTGTTTGGAGACTTTCGATAAGTGGCTGCCTTTGGAAAACTTCGACAATGCCGAATGGATTCGGCGACAATTGGTTGAGATGTTTCTGAGGAAATGTCCAAGCGAGGTTCGGGAGGTGAGGAAGAAGGGAAGGCGAGGCAACAAGCGACCGGCGACGGATTTGCAAGAGCGTGCGGGCAAAAAAGCGAGAGGTAACGTCCCGGTGTTGCCAAATACAACATTTATGGTTGTAATTCGTTGAGTGCCGAACGGCAACAATGACCCGACATCCAGCATGCAATTCCAAGCTTCGTACACAGATATGAGGCACTGGGAGGAGCTGATTGATTTCATCGAAAAAAATTGTGGCCCGAAAGAACCATACTGTGTAACTGCGTTATACAAATGCAACTTGACTCAGGAAGAATTGGACGAAGAGTATATGGTATTATACGCACCAGGGCAAATGATGAATGTCCCTCTTTATGGTCAGATATCATACAACAGTTCCCTTTCAAATGCCTTCAAGTTGAAACTGGGACACAATGTGCAACTATTTTTGATAGAAATAAAGGTAGCTATAGGGAAGGAGATTGCCAAGCACGTGATGAGACCGGCCAAGGTAATCCCCACTAGCCTTGTTACGGTAAGTTATGCCCACTGCTAATCCGTATACCTAGACTTTGGAGGGATCTGATGAAAATGAAAGAGTGGTGGATGAGGAGACAGCTGGGAAAGAGATTTATAGTACTAATGTAAGTTCTAATTGAGTGAATAGAATTGATTATATACCACATATCATTGGGTCCAAATGCTTGTCTGTGAAATACCTAACATCGTGATGAATTTCAGGAGCACCGGAGTATCAGCCCATCTGCCCAACTGACCTCGGAACAACTGAAAGAGATCATTGAGGACGAAATGATGACCGACCAAGGTTCAAGAGAGGTTCATGAGCAAGTGGAGGATGGCGAGGAGGTCCTCCACCCAGATAATACCAGTTCAGTCTTCAGCACTGTTCTCCACACAATCAACAACGAATTTGAATACGATTGTCTTGATGAGGCGGTCAGGCTGCTGAATGCCCATCTGATTCGCCAATCAACAGATGACCGTGTTCCAGGCCACAAATATTCAATTCCAGGCCTGCTGGGGACTAAGTTTCTGATGCACCAGGTGTGGGCCATCTGGTTCATCGTGAGGAGATGGGTGTGGGATGCTGATATGCCAGGAGCACTGGTGGCGGATGAAATGGGTCTTGGGAAGACTTTCACCTTGGTTGCAGCAGCAATGCTTTCAAATTGGTGACTGAGAAAGTTGTTATGGGGTTGCCACTGTCCATTTTATGGGGGAATACCCTTGAAGAGTGGGTGATTTTGGCACACAACAACGTTCCTGGCATTGTCGGTGAAGAATGGGAATGGTATCCAGTCCAGAGATTGAATTCGGTGCCCCGCGGCCTGTTGGAGATCGAGACAACACCACCTCACGGGGATCCGGCTGTTATATTGGCCCATGAACCAATCTTGGTAGTCACAATCACCAGAGTGGCAGAGATCTTCAAGACTGTCATCGACGAGATGACACATGGAACCGATTTCAAACTCATCAACTTGTTGCACACCGAAAATGCAAATCTCACCCATCAGCATCTGAACACCAGCATTGACGAGCCCGAAAACCAATGGAATATCCACCTTGTGTGGTATGATACCTTAACATCTAGGGCGAAACCATCAAGCAATGGCCAGCTCTCACACTGTTCATGGAGTTTTAGGATTTTTGATGAGTCTTATCGGTACAAGACGAAAAATAGTGTCGGCTGGCGAATTGCAACGAATGCGAGAATTGGATTCAAACTTCAAGTCACTGCAACTCCAGGATTCCATTCACTCCATGACTGGTGTCATCAGGCGATGTGGCTCTTTCCAGGTGCACCTGAAGATCCAGAGGATGAGACTGTGATGGAAAAGCACGACGCCGATGCACTGTATTCCGCAGTGAAAAGTGTGATGGATGCTATCCGGACTGAAGACCAGGACGCTCAACAGCATGCAGCGCACTGGATGATCCAAATTGCAAAGCCCTGGACGATGAGGAGGTGGTCAGAATTGAAACAAGGGAATGGGAAACCCCTGGTTCGGATACCGCAGGAGAATGCAAACCTTGTTGATCTCGAATGGACTGAGGACGAGGAAGCTAAACTCAAGACCCTTGTGGAGAGATCCACTTCACGTGGTGCTTCAGGAGCATGGAGGGTACATAGATGGCGGCTGGCATGTTTGTCAATGGTATTGGGAGACACTGAGGATCGGAATGACGTTTCAGGACAATGGTACAAGGAATGGCCACTCGACACTTCGGTGGATTCTGCGATTTTCCGATGGCTGCAAGACACATTTCTGCAAATGCTTGTCAAGGAACCTGCGGAGTATTCTGAACCTGACGAAGACGAAGCATCAAACCAGGCGCTCCTGCACGAACCCGAAAGTAATAAGTGCGCCTTGCCAAGTACACCTCCTCCTCAAAAGGCGGTTCTATATTGTCATCTTCCTGGTCAAGTTCGTCATTTGAAGTGGTGGCTCACAAAGTGTTTTGCGGATCATCTGGATATTTTCTACATGTATGCGGAAATGGGCAACGATAATCACACAGAAATGCAGCTCAAATTCCAAGATTCCCCAAATCCCTCTGTGTTCGTAACTACACCCAAAGTGGGTGGGACAGGCCACAATCTCACAGCAGCAAACCATGTGGTAATAACTCACAAGTTCTGGGTGTTGAATAAGCAGCGGCAGGCATTTGCATGGGTTGTCTGACTGGGGCAAAACAGAGTTTCACACACATGGCTATTGAACACAGGACCCAATGGTTATGATAACAGAGCGAGCGATCTCCACCAGCTCTCTGGAGTGGCTCAGATGATGGTCCTGCATGATCTGATGAACCGACCGAACATCATGACGACAATGATATACCGGATTCTGGAGGGTTGTCAGGACCATACGAAGCGGCTTACGGAGCAAGGAGACTTTGTGCCGTCAGCTGGTGAGGATGATGGATCATGATCAGGGCAGTGAAATCAAGGTATGCCTCTTTAAACATTCAACCAACACAATATCACCAACTGATGCAATATAGGCAAATGGTATGGAGAATATGGCGCAATTGAGGAGTCCAGGAGTATTGGTTGGAATTGTTCGATTTCATTTCGTGTTAGATGATTGTTGTGATGAATATGAGATGAAGTCAATGGAATACAGACATCTGGTAAACTGAATCATAGCCTGAATTGGATAAACCAATATGTGATGAAAACAAGGCGCACCAATTTGATGGTGGACTTAGTCAAATTCCGTGGTGCCGTATATTCTCTTCTGAGAATCTGTTGAAGCAGTGCATTTTCATTGTATATTGTCCGCGTGGAATTGTGATAACCATATCTGCAAACGAGATCCGTGTTTTCAAGTCCGTCTGAACATCCAAGTTTGATTCAAATTATTTGCTGCATGTCTATTTGAGGCGCACCGGATACTACAGTCACGAAAGGATTCAGCATATTCAATGAATCAACCATATTGACTGATTCTCAGTCAATTGCTCCAGAGAATCGCTGTCAACTTCTGGACCCTCCTGAGACAGGTCCAGCTCCGAACATCTAATCATCCAGGGATTGAAAGACTGTCCAAGCGATATCGAGTTGATGTATCATATCCTGAGACACGGCTTGCGCATACCAGGCTTACCCGAAGCATACAGCTGAGCATTTCCTCGCTCAGGAATGAAGTTCAGCCACACCTCAAAGGCACTATGCTGTCGAGTTTGATGGTCCCAGATTTGACACTGCACGTATATTCCATTCAATGTCCAAACTCGACAAGCCGCCACTCAGTATTATCATATGCTCCTACTCCCAGGCGCACCTCAGAACGATTCATTTTGCTCCATTCGAAGCATATTTTCTTCCTTCTTGAATGCTTTGAATCTGTGCCTGCCAGCACACACTGAGAGTCATCTTACAGACACGATACGTTTAGGTGCAGGCGCGGCTCATCCCACTCGGCGAAAGCTAATATCTGACTCTATGCTTGATCGGCATGTGAAGGCCGCCGCTTAAATGCTATAAATGTCATTCTCCGTGTCAACCTATCCTTTGGAGGAAGGTGTCCACCACACACTTACCGTAGATGCACAGCCCTGGGCGATAAGTTTCCACACTTAACTAGATTTTGGCTAAGAAGTATGTTCGGACCTTACATTTCCAAGATCCTAAAATAGCTTTTGTCGTTCGGGCTCCATAATCGAGCTGCAGCTTGAGAGAGTGAACCTCAAAAGACAGCTTCTGCTCAGCAATTCTGCTGATGACCGGCAACTGCCACTCCCTTGTTTACTATATTTCCTCGAATCGACTGAAATTCACAGCGCTTCTAATGCAGACTGAACTACATTTTGACTAACTTGTATGTTTGGGCCGCCAAAAAAAACCATATGTTAAAATAGATTGTGTGAACCGATTTCCATCAAGAGAGCCCGGAGAGATAGAATCTGAATCGCAGTCTCTGCTCGGCAGCTCAATCAGTGACTGGCAAGCTCCCACCCACCACATATCTTGAATGCCTGAAGTTAGTGACAAATCATAAACAGTCGATATCTGATTTACGCCAACATCCAATCCCAACAGTGCATGATGAACAAATCGTGACAAAACCTCGAGTTAAGAAATGGCAGTTTCTGAGAGTACAAGTAATTGTCAAAGTAAGGTGAGCCTGCAATCCCACCAATTACATTAGATTGTATCCTGCATGCCGACTCAATGCTCGCTGAACCTCCATTGGCCGGAACTGCATGCTGTTATTCATCTTTCCGCTGTTAGATGAAGCCTTATAACGCATTCATATCATTCTTATGCAGTGGTTTGAACCCCAATATTTATGTTAAGTCAACATTGTAGCATTGAGACTCAAAATGAGTTTGTGATTAAATGATGCAACGTTTACAAGATAGTATGCGCAACATCTTAAAGTGAGTGACTATTTATGACCCTTTCGCTAGCAATCTTGGCATTGAGGAGAACTGGAATCGATTAGATTACCCTTAAACCTTCATCGTACCTTTACCGTTCTTTCTCTATGTTGAATCTCTCCTTTCTAACCCCAAATTCTCCCTCTTCTTTTATACTGACTGCATACATATTGTGATTCAGCAGACTCGGACTGCTGAAAGTTAAGTTCTGCACACGACATTGCCTAGTCGACCACTAACTTTGCTGCAGAATCCTCAAACACCAGAAGTATCGTGAAAATAGGGTGTCCTTCCGACTGGTATACCGCATTCGGAGATTCATATCTATCCACAATCCGCAACAAACTCAGTTTGAACCGATGTAACTTCAACTGTTGCCACTCACCATGGTCCCAACTCTATCCTCCGTCCAAATTCTGCAAGATTCTTCAACACACCGACAATTCTGTGCCACACGGTCACCACGCAGATGCTCAAACTAGAGGCATAGAGACCTACCGTCGGCGGAGTCATATGCAGGGGCGTTTATGATCAACCCATTTCTCAGTATTCCATATGCCCGGCCCTGAGAGTTAGTTAGTGATACAACCATGTCAATGTCTCGAGTTCTTCAGGTGCGTCTGGTTCAATTCTAGGTATGCTGGCCTAAACCAACCTCCAATTCTTGCATCAATAGCGGACTTGGATACGAGTGCTAACATTTGGGAATTGGGGGCAAGGAGAATCCGTCAAATTCAGTGTACCTGCTGCGTCATAAATCACAACAACGAACGAGCATCAAGAATATATATATTAACCGCTGACATGTCTTCCAGACACTTTCCAGGCACGCGTCGTATTGCATCCTACTCGCCGAGCGGTACTTTTTCCATGCACGCCTCGAATTGCATCCTACTCACCAAGCGTTACTTCCTCCAGGCACGCCTCCAAATGCATCCTCCTCGACCACATGTTATTTTGTTGCCCTATTGTCCCGTTATTCTGTTAAACTTCGTACTATATTTACCCTTATATACTTCTGTCTACATTCCCCAACTTCACTTCATCCAACATGGAACCTATGGCCAGCCAGGTGAGGAATCACTATTCACAGAAGAATCAAGACGCACACCTTGAGAGAGCACTTGCACGTGCATTGCAGAAGACAACCAATCATCATTGCCGATCAAATGTTTGAACTTCCCACCCAACCTTCAAGTATAGTGTTAGAGATAGCTAATGTCCGGGCTATAATTCTGATAAAGCAGGATGATAACTATACCGATCGGGAAATCAGTGAGAAAGAAAGTGAAGACCTTGGAGAGTCCACCTTGTCATCCGATATCGAAGAAGACGATTTGGACAACCAGCAGGAGGTCCTACATCTAGACCAGGTGTGCCGTGATATGACAATATGAACTACAAGGGTGCCACCGCCAAAGAAACGGAGCCGTACAGATACTGTCATTGCCCGCACTTCACTTCCAAATCTGCGACATCCAGCCCCGGCCATGTCACCACCATTGCCCAAACGCCAAAAGTCAACCATCAACATATCACGCAAGTCTGACATTGTACTGGCGCTCCTGCTTCCTAAGGCTGGTGGTGATCACAATATGCCTCAACAAAAGCCCGGTGGTGGTGATCACAACGTTCCCCAACACCAAAAGGCTACGTTTGAGGTAGCGAAACGGTTCATGGAGGCAATCGTATTCACAGAGACTCTCTGGCGAAACATTTCCGATGAGAAGTACTCGATGGTTGACGAAGCTTGGCAACTAGCCATTCAAGCTCAGGATCGTCAGCGGGCATTAGCAGGTGCTCTGGCAGGTGCACCATCCGTGTGTCAATTGCCCAGTGGCCCATCTCTTAAAATTGACCCGCAAACCCAAGAAGCTGTAAGTGTAAATTCTGTTTTCTGCTCCTCGATTGGACTTATGATGATGCTAAACCCCGAAATTATTCATGGTTAAAACTAAAGATTAGCACCATTCGAGGGCGTTTAGCAGATGGAGCGTGTTCAACTATTGTCCGAAGTTACCGGTTGCATTTAGGATCAGAGTCTGAGCTTCGAATAAAGGTTAAGGAGCACCTGTTTGACAATGCTTATCTCTCGAAGGTCACCGATGCTAAGAAAGTGTGGTTCACGCGGATGGAAGTGCTTGACTTAATCTATCATCAGTTTTTCTTCACCGCTAATAGCTTGGGGTAACAACCGACCACATCGCAATTCTTTCAACCTCTGACACCGCAGACACTAGCACTTGTGGCCGCAGCTATTCATTGTGCGCCGTCTGAGTATACGACTGGAAAGAAGGTTACAGTTATGTTTTCTCAAGATGAATATCGAGGTAAATTTTGCCCTTCCATAGTGATAGATTGAATTACTGCAGATGCCATTGCACTCATCACAGTTAAACATGGTGGGGCTGCGTCATACCCCCACCCCCAATCGTGCTCCTCCGCTATAATCGGCGCTCCTCAATGCCCATCGACGCTCCTCTGTCTAGAATAGCGCTTCCATATTTCATTCAGCGCTCCATACTGCCTTTTCTCTCGGTGCTCCTCCTCTTGGATAGGCACTCCTCAACTCCCTCCTCGACCTCGAATAGGATCGCCTCTATTTCATTCCAGACTCGTTACCTCTCTCCCGTTTCAGCGCTGCTCAGCATGGATGGGCTGCGCCACTGGATATGCGCTCCTCAATCCCCGTTGGCGCTCTTTGGCCTGGATTTTCGCCCCTCAATTTCATTCTGCGTTCCTCCATCAACATCAGCACTCCCCTTGCCCACCTCGAACTCCACATCAGGCACTCCTCCTTTCCTGGTCGCGCACCACGTTTTCCCCTGAATTCGTCATATTTGCCTTTCAAACCCCATTTTGATTCACCGCTCGCTAACCTCAATTCAAACCTTTCAGATATTACCAACTGAGCCAGACGACATTGTAATTCAATTTCACCCACTCTGCAGGCCGGAATCATTCGGAAATACAAGGAGCGCCTCCAGCTTCTTTGCCCCGTGGATGAATTGTATGTTGCTGTGTTTGTCGGCCCTGATGAGATGGGAGATTTAGTGGATCACATTGAGACTATGTTCAATTGCATTACGATCACTTAATCGGGTTAATGTTTTGGTTTTACTTACTTTCATTTTTGAATCACTCGTCATTTTCTTTGGTTCTCCTTAATGTAGTGATGCAAACAATTGAATGTTGAATGAGATGCTGGGTACTATAGTATGATTTAGAAGTTGATAATGAAGAATAATCTATACATCATACGTGGAGGGTATTCTTAATGCTCATGTACATTCAGATATCACCTGCAGTCCTTCAAGTGAATATCCCTAAGAACCCGGCATCTCTCAGAGTTAGTTTGGGATTCCCGCATTGGTTGGGCGACAGTCCCAGGTGCTCCCAAACTTCTCACAACCGCTCCCATGGTGCTCCCATCCCAGTCATCAGAGATCCCAGTTACTCCGATGGCCGGCCGGAATGCCCTCCTAGGGTCTGGTTCTCTCCTGAAATTGACGCTTCGAAGTTTACACTCCGCCTCCTCTTAGATACTCCTGGAGGCTCCCAGTGATTAAAATACATTTTGCTGATATCCTTTCTAACCCCAAATTCTCCCTCGTCTCTTGAACTGACTGCATACATATTGTAATTCACCAGACTCGGACTGCCAAAAGTGAAGTTCTGCACATGACATTGCCTAGGCAATACTGTTAGTAACGGTTCCAGTTTTGGACCTGGCCGGTTCTATAGGTCTGCCTGGCAACGGCCTTACCTCAGCAAAGATCGACGATTTTTTTTGGGCACCATTGCATTACGGCTACAAATATTAATCAGAGAGTTTAGTGTTTGGTACATAAAATATGTAGCTTAGTACGGTGCATCTTTTTGCCGTCTCCGATTTTCGATATCTTCAAATCTCAGCAAGCGGTAGCCTAAAAACCTCGTTTTTGGGTCGAAAATGGCAATAATTTCAAAGCAGCTTGCTGAGTTTTGAAGATATCAAAAATCGGAGACAACCAAAAGATGTGCTGTCCGAAGTAGTGTTAGCAACGGGTCTGGGTACACCGCCAGCAGTCCGGGTTTGGACCGCAAAAACGAATCGGTTCGGTTCCGGACCCGGCCCCACACCCGACCCGCTGACTATTGGCGGGCCAAACCCGGACCTGTACCTGTCAACCCGCGGGTTTCGCCGGGTTTGACTAGACCCGTCGGTTCCAATCTCCGGTTCTGCATTTCGGGTTTCACATTTATGGTCGCATTCAGATATGGTACTGTGAATCGTAAAATATAGACATTGGTACTGCATGCTTCATTTTCGACGTATTAGCCGCCTTGATGTGCAAAACAAGCATACTCACGCGCCCAACCACATCCTGAAAATGAGCGTCAACAGAGCGTCAATGATATTTGGTCTTGCATCTTCGGTAATATGAGTGGTGCGTGATCACAAGCATCCATAAAGAAGGACATGGCAGCCTTCATAGGCAGATATGTACAGTATATTCTAGCCACATCCTCCAGGACAGTAACAACTTATTTCATTTACAGAGCTACCACTAAGTATTCTTGAGCCTTTTAGGGTATAATAACAGTCAAAACGATGTATATAGACAATAACTGCCACCTCGCGCTGTGATTAACCATGATGGAAGGCCAACAATCATTGACACTCTGTTGACGCGCAGTTTGAAGATGGGGCAGGAAGCGTTTCACATTCATTTTTGCCTATAAAGGCAGCCAATAATCAGTTTATGACAATGAGCAACCTGTTGCCCCGCAGATTACCCATGATACCTGACCAACAATCGTTGACGCTCCGTTGATGCTCATTTTCATGATGGGGCAGAGAGTGTATTGCACTCTGTTTTGCCTAGAAAGGAAGCCAAAAATTCCTTTATGACTGGCTACAACCTATGGGAGGTGTGATTTCCCAGGACGCATGACCAAAAATTGTTGACTCTCCGTTGACGCTCATTTTCATGATGGGGCAGGGAGGGTATTCCAATCTATTTTGCTTATAAAGGCAGGCAAAAATTACTTTATGACTTACTACAACCTATCGGAGGTGTGATTTCCCAAGATGCATGATCAAAAATTGTTGACGCTCCATTGACGCTCTTTTTCATGATGGTGCAGGGAAGGTATTGCTATCTGTTTTGCCTATAAAGGCTGGCAAAAATACCTTTATGACTGAGTACAACCTATCGGAGGTGTGATTTCCCAGGACGCATGACCAAAAATTGTTGCCGCTCCGTTGACGCTCATTTTCATGATGGGGCAGGGAGGGTATTGCAATCTGTTTTGCGTATTAAGGCAGGCAAAAAGTACTTTATGACTTACTACAATCTATCGGAGGTGTGATTTCCCAACATGCATGACGAAAAATCATTGACGCTCCGTTGACACTCATTTTCATGATGGGGCAGGGAGGGTATTGCAATCTGTTTTGCCTATAAAGGCCGGCAAAAATACCAATATGACTAAGTACAACCTATCAGAGATGTGATTTCCCAGGATGCATGACCAAAAATCATTGACGCTCCGTTGACGCTCATCTTGCCATGGCTGTATCCACAATATGCAATCAATTAATTTTGCACAGTCCATCATTCACATTGTTTTGGCTGGCTTTCTGGCGTTTTCATTTACTTTCTTCTTGACCACTATGTTGTGCTTTAATAATACATAGATATATATATAATAATAATCTCCAAAATCCCGTGTCTTTCGGTCACTGCTCATCATCAGTTGCAGGATCGCTCAATCCGCTGCTTTTGTCTTCAAAATGAATGTTAGCCGCATTACCACGCAACAGATAGTGTACTAACCTTCATCAGTCAGCATATCTGGATCAAAATTGTTATCGTGCTGGGTATCCTCATCATAATCGAAAAATTCAGCACAGGCAAGAGGTGTATGCGAATATGTATATCCGGCCGGCAAATTGACGATTTCAGAAGGTTCAGCTCCGGAAGTGTTACCGGTTGGGGCGGGTGGGGCGGGTGGTGTGCCGGGCGGATGAGGAGTCGGCTCTGGAGTCCGCACTCTGCGTCGGGCGGGTGGAGGTGCACCTGTTCCTTTGCATCTCCAGTGTGTCTGCAGAGTCATTGCGGTGCCATTTTGGCAAGGAAGGCAGCCGGACATTTGGTTTTGACGAAGCATTGCTGGGTGTCTTTGTATCGCAGCCTTCACCTTGTTATGCCCAGGAAACTCAACACCCCGCTTCTTCTCTTCTTGGACCTCTGGGCGTGGTTTCTTAATAAGATATTTCATTTCCTCTATTGCGGCGCGCGAAAAGCCTTCTTTGGCCATTTTGGCCATCTTCAACGCCAGGTGCATGTCGGACTGTTCCAGCTGTACCCGATCTCCTTGCCTTGCCATAGTTGCAGACATGTTGAAAACCTACAAGCCATTAGTTGCTGCTTCTAACAATGAAATTCAGCTGTTTCCTCTACCATATACACTTCCGTAGCCTTCTCTAAGGTAATTAACACCTATTTCGTCCACTCTCAGGGATGCTTATCAGGAAATTCATTTGCGAAAATCCCAGAGCTGACAACATCATCATGTTCCATTTTGCGGACTGTGTGGACAAATGCCTGTGTCGACCATGGAGGTTTCCTGTTACGGGCAGCAATAAATTCGTTACGCAGCTCCCTGCGGACACCCGCTGTACGTTATACAGTTAGTTGACCGCCGATTGCCTCGATATGGATACACTCACATCCCACTGCATGCTGCCTCTTATTTTTCCTGCTTCCAGTCTTGTGGACGATTTTGAAATGTGCATCCTGGGTCATATGTTTGATGGCTGCATTGGCAGCGTTGCGGTGAACTAACTTGTGTCTGCGCTCTTGGTGTGTGCCAAGAATTCCCGTATTGGATGTAGCGCCCGCCAATCTGCCGGTATTCGATCTGCTCTCACCTGGCAGAGGTGGTTGTGTATCCATGATATGCTGGTGTGGAACAGGAGAGGAAGATGATAACGAGAGGAAGTGGAAAGCCCTGAGGACTATATAGTTAGCATCATGTCAGAATGGAATAAGTAGCAGCCAAGATGATCGTTATGCTCAAGATGAATCCTACTGAGTATGACTGCAAGTTGCAGGGGTTTCCCACCACCCCGCAATTTGCAAAGAGTCGGTCTGATGTTGTTTGTTTGTTAACAGGGATAAATTACTGTGTAAGACCCCCGGAATCGCTCAATTGCTAGATATCAATAGGATGCAGTTCGATGGAAAGGACGTCTGCCGATATTTGTCTCAAATAATCCCCGGGATATTACATGGAAATGACACTAACAATCATGTCATATCGTACGGTTAGCATCTCTATTCCTGATTTCTTGACGGTCAAGAGGGAGATTTTGCTTTGTTCAAGATGAGTAAACGTACCAACCTTGACATAAAAGATGCAGCTTGCCTCCATATTGTCCATAACTTGCAACATCCAACATCTCACCCAACAACAAAGTCTACGCAAACTACAATGGTCAATGCTCCGAAAAAGAACTTTTCGCCACTCCCGGCAGGCAGAGACGGTAAATCGACAAAGCGGTCAACCCAACGACGTCATCAAGCAAATGAAGGCAAGAGCGGGTTGGAGGCAGAGAGAGTCCGAGCCATTGGGGCATTGCGCAGCTTCAGATCCAAAAAGAAGCTTGTGGCGGAAAAGCGACAAGAAAAGCACTTCTTAAGTAATGAAGAGAAAGAGAAATCAATTGAGGATTATGTTGAGAGAGAAACCACTGGGGCAAGAAAGCGAGTTGAAGACGCAGAGGCAGCGGTTCAACAAGAGCAGGATGATATGACGCATGCTGAAATCGTGGGATTGACGTCCAGAGAGCCCGAAAAGACGTTTGAGGAGATGCTGGTTGCTATCGGAGACAGTCTGAGTGATCTTGCAAGTTCCGACGATGGGGAGGATGGGGAAGATGAGGATGTTGAAGAGACTGAGCAGGGCAAGCTGAGCGATGATGACGAACCCGGCTGGGTGATGGGCACAATCACCAAAACGGTACAGCAGCGCATGGAGAGCTTTCGGCAGAAGCAGATGAAGCTCGACGAACTGATTCAACCCGGATGGGAGGATGCAGCTGACTACTTCTGTGAACGAGATAAGAAGTACGGCACATCCGAATTGAGGGTTCCAGGAGTTGTTCAGCCGCAAACAAATGATGACGCTCCGGCACCTCCGCCAACAATATTTGGAGAGCTTATGGAGAGTCTTGACATTGTCCCCGAAATATCGCAAAGGTCGCAAGGGACTTCTCGACCAGGAAGTAGTCATATCAGGCTAGGTTCGGTGAAGCCGCCATCAAAATCGAGCATACCGAGTGGTGAGCCAGCTGCGGAGCCCGATTCGTCCACGTTACTGGAAGCGAAGCCAGTTGAACCAGTAAGCTTTTACCCCTGCATATAGCCTCCTGCTAATTACCATATAGGTATTGGATTCCGACGAAGAGATGGTGATGGCTCCTGCGTCTGCGGAAGAATAGATATGCAAAGTGTAATTCTTGACGTCTGATCGCGGTGAAACACAAGGTGTTTACCAATTTTGCTACATGTCAGCTATTTCTTAATTTCAGTGACCAAATTGTGAGACATGATAATTCATCTGTGCATGTGCAAGGGTCGAACGCACCATGTGAATGTTCAAAAATCAAAATCTCACTGTAAGATGGCCCAAACATTCAGTTTCCTTTTGCATGTGACTGTTAAATGACAAAGCAAAAGCAATATTAGTGACGAAATATACGAACAATATTTAAGTGAGTGATGTCATACGTGTCATAGAAAGCGCGGTCAGCGCGCATGATGAATCGATCTGAATGACAACCGTCATGCTGAATTCATCCATGTATCCAACTGCATAACTAGCCACACAGACCTGGTGCACATGGTTGAGATATTTGAAATTGCTTGTGGTATGTCATGGAAATTGAAGAGAAGGAGCTGGATAAGAAATGGTGAGGAAGTTGAGCTATATTTACTAAAAACTAGTGAAATGATCTACATGCCGTCAATTGCCGGCCGAAAGCGCAAGAATGTAATACGCCACGTCATTTCTCACTCAGATAGCGTAGATAGCAATTGATCAGAAATTGAGAGGTAACAAAACTCCCGGATGCAAACGATAATACATACAAACGTAATACTGGTTGTCAAAAATGCATATATGATTGGTTGCATACAATTATTGAGTGCACAAAGGCTGTTTCGATGCGATTAATGTGAGCGTCAACAGAGTGTCAACGATTTTAAGTCATACAGATTCGGGAATCAATGGGCTGCATTGTCATATCGGTCCAAAGTGAATCTATAAGTCAGCGTTATTGCGAAAAAAGCAAATGAGTCGCTCGTTGCCACATCCTAAAAATGAGCGTCAACGGAGCGTCCACGATGTTTGGCATTGCATCATGTAACATCCAGCAGGCTGCGCGGATACAGTAAGTCATAATCGAACTATCGGCCGCCGTTCAATACAACAATGGTGGTAGCAACATTTCTACTATGTCCTAAAAATGAGCGTCAACAGAGCGTCAACGACTTTTGGCCTTGCATCTTGGAATATGCATGGGCTGTGCGGCGACGTTACTCCATAATTGCGCTATCGGCCGCCTTTCTAGGCAAAAACTCTCGCAACAACATCGCTACTATGTCCTAAAAATGAGCGTCAACGGAGCGTCAACAACTTTTATCCTTGTATCATGGAGAATCCTAGGAGTTTCCAGCGACGTTGTGCCATAATCAGATTATCGGCTGCCTTTCTAGACGAAAACGGTTGTGACGACACCGCTACTATGTCCTAAAAATGAGCGTCAACGACTTTTAGCCTTGTACCATGGAGAATCCTAGGGCTTTCCGGCAACATTGTGCCATAATCAGATTATCGGCTGCCTTTCTAGGCGAAAACGGTTGCGACGACACCGCTACTATGTTCTAAAAATGATCGTCAACGGAGCATCAACAACTTTTGGCCATACATCTTGGACAATCTGAGGGCAGTGCGGCGACATTAACACATAATCGGACTATCGGCTGTCTTTCTAGGCAAAAATGCTTTTGACGACATCGTCACTATGCCCTAAAAATGAGCGTCAACGGAGTGTCAACAATTTGAGGTCTTCTATCTTGCAAAATCAAGGGGTTGTGCGACTACAATGATTCATAATCGCACTATCGGCTGCCTTTCTAGGCAAATATGCTAAGGACAAGATCGTAACCATGTCCCAAAATGAGGGTCAATGGAGCGTCAACAATTTTCGTGCTGGCATCTTGGATAATCTTCCGGAATGGAACACAGATAAACCACAATGAACCTATCGGCAGCCTTTATTGGCAAAGATGCAAGTGACGATATCAATTCTGCCTCCTACAATTGACTGCCCACGCTGCGTCAAGGCTCCGAACGCTACACAGCAATACACTGCATTATGCTGTTCCTAAATGGAGTTTTACGTGGTCAGTCGTTGCAATCCATTCTCGTATTCAACTTCACAAATATGCATGCAATGTCTTACTGATCTGATTATTTTCCTTGTAGCTGTAGAGTCAATATTTAAGAACCCGCAGTCTGCTTCACTGTATCGTTATTTTTGGCAGTCTTTCGAGTCGTAATACCCAGCTTCCTAATTTCTACCCCCATGTGCGATACAAAATCTTGGAACACCTCATTGCTCGAGGTTATGATCTCTTCCAAAAATTAACGTGTCTTTATTGGCGATTTGAGTGACCTTACTTTGCAAATCATCTTCGATGCATGGTGGGCTTCAATGAATGTAGGCTCCAAGCGGCCTATTGGTTGCAATGCTTCTAGACATGCGCTGTCGTGGCGATTGTATATACACTTTGGAATTGAGGAGTCCGGCAGCCCTGGCATCATATGTATCGTTTGCCATCAAGTTCTTCGCCATCCATCAGAACATTGGACAAGCTCAATGGGGAAACACTTGCTGGCAAAAGCTCACATCGCAAAGTTAAACGAATTAACATAGTCAGAGGTCACTGAATTGACTAGTTCAACGGTCGACGAAACAGCTTTGGCCATATTGAACAGGCAAGGAAGTCGAGGAATCACAATAGTAAGTTTGCAGAGGAAAATCATATTTGATATCCAGTTTAATCCATATTGACCGAAATGACAGACAAAACATTCCAAACTGGCAGCTAAGGACTTTGAAACTTCCGAATTTCACCAAGACATGTGGAATCGCTACCTCATGTTAGGATTTGTTTCAGCACATATTCCATGGAACGCTATATCACATCTTGAGCTACGGCGTTCATATAAGGCATTACGCGATGACCTAGTGCTGCTGTCTGCTATGACTCTTAGTAACATTTGCCAGAGGGAATATGCACTGACAATGGATGCAATTGAGAAGCAATTGCCGGTACGAAATGAAGTGAGTTTAGCTTTGGACGGATGGACATCAACAAACAAATTGGCCATAACGTCGGTCATTGCTTACTATATGGATCGAAATTGGGCATTGCGTGAAGTTCAACTCGCTTTCGATGAGATTGGTCGCCTGTTCTATTCCCGTTTTAAACGCTAATTAAGGATGATAGGTCAAGGGCCAACATACTGGAGCAAGGCTAGCCGTACATTTGAAGGACGTGCTTGATTGTTTTGAGCTTACCGATGGCCGTTTGCTTAGTATTACAACTGATAATGGTTCCTCAAATTACTCGATAACACGCGAGCTGCAATCAACACTTGAGGCCTCTGGAATCGAGTGGCCGGGATTGAGGAACCACATACCATGAATGGTGCATGTCATACAGCTCGCTTTAGATGCATTCAGGAGCAGTCTCAGTGTGAAAGGCCGCACCAAGTCTTGGGAAGCCCATGAGCGTGATCAGCAATTTGGAGAGAATGAAAGCATAGACGTTGGGAAGAGTCAAAGACTTCGAAAAGAGGGCAATGCTAGAATCAATAAGGTGTCAGCCATGAGACGAGGTTTAGCAAACATAATTGAGAAAGTACGTATTTCATGATATTTTGAAAGTCCGGAAGCTGACCTTCATATAGCAGAGAATGCTTGCTGTATTAATTATGGTAACACCTGGTTGCCGAAACGAATTTATTGACTGTCAAAAAGCCAAAGTCCGCATTGCAGTACTTCTGATTATGGATGTGAAGACACGTTGGAACTCTACACTGGAGTTGCTCGAGCGCGCCTACCGTTTACGGGAATTCACACGCGAGTGGCTTCAAAACCCAAAATACAGTGAACACCGGCCGCTATTCACAACTCAGGATAAATTAGTGTTAGCAACGGTTCCGGGTTACCCAGATGCAGTCCGGGTTTGGAACCGGACCGGATGGTCCAGTCTGGGTTGTTACCCGGAAAACAGGGGTACCCACAGGGTTCGGGGATGGGTTCGAACCGGACCGCGGTTCCATTTTACGGTTCCTACAACTTTGGCTCCAATTAAGTATTTGAGTTCTAATCGTATCATGACATGGTCAATACGTAAATGGTTCAGCTGTAGCCGCTCTATTACCTCCTGCATTCAAATTTGTAATCTGACTGATATTCGTTGATTGGTTGTGAAATAATGGCTGAATTTAAGCGAAATTGGCGGGTTTTCGATCGCGACTCAAGGAATACTTGTCGCATCGCAAATCTGAAAGCGGGAGGTGAAAGAGCGACTAAAACTGCACAATCTACATATTGATTATGTTGTGATACGATCAGAACTCAAATTCATAATTGGAGCAAGAAATGTTGACTGTTGAGGAGCGGGTTTTGTGTGGAAATCCATTGCAATGGTTCGGTTCCGGATTGGAACCGGACCCGGAACCGACCCGGGAATTTGGACCCGTTGCTAACACTAGGATACATGGACAATTGTCAAGTATGTCATGGAAGTATTGAGGCCATTTCGATATTGGACCCTTTGGATGTCGAAGAGGCATACAGTCACATTGCATCACATTATCACAGTGTACAATGACATGTTCGATCACATGGATGGTGTGATGTGAGCTTTGGCCAAGAAGAAGACTCCATGGAATGAAGACTTGTTCTTCGCTGTGAAGTTAGCTCGACAGAAGCTTTCCAAATACTATGCCGAAGTCACTCCAATGATGGGCATGCTTCTTATTTCCGCACACATCCTCGATCCTTTCAAGAAGTTGCGATGGTTTAGAAAGTGGGACGAGGGAATGGATATTAATCCTGAGGACGAGACATCCTACACAATACAATACCGGGAGGCCTTTCTGAAGTATGTGGAGAATGAATACTGTGCCAAACATCGACGTGCACCGGTCAATAAACTCGAAACCGTACTGAGCAGCACTCTCGTCCTCTCTGCAACGGCTTAAGGTTCCTATCAATCATCCTTTGATCCATATGATTCATCAAGCGATGATGAGGAATGTTTAGCGCCTAACAATGTGGCTGAGACGATCCCCAGACGAAGCAATCACGCAGCCCCCTTATTGACCGCCGCCACGCTCTATTTGAATTTGCCACCTAAAGCACCAATGAACTGGGGAAAAATTAATCCAAATCTCAATGATTACCACTCCGACCCAATGGAGATTAGCAGTACATTTTGGATACCGGACCTAACCAATTGGTGGTGCCAACAGGAGGAAACGCACTCAAAGTACGCTGATCTCTCCAATGTGGTGCGCGACATATTCTCTATTATACCACATGGTGTCGGAGTGGAGGCCAGGTTTTCCCTTGGCCGAGATGTTATTGGCTGGAGGCAGTCAAAAACCAGAGGAGAGACCCTTCGCTAAAAAGTCGTCGTAAGGCAGTTTGCTCGAGCCAATAATGGGATTTTGGCAGGCACTGACCTGGAATTGGATACCACAAACACAGAAAACGACTTGGAAATGAAGAAAGAGGCGGAGGAAAGGAAATTGCACAGAATGGCCAAGGTTCACGACTTTTTGGAGATGTGGTAGGGCAGCCAAAACCTACCTACTACCCAGAAGGAATCTCGCGCTCAAAACATGCAGCTGACCGCTGTAGGATACATTTTGGACCCGGAAGAAATCGTCAATGCATCCTGGTCACTCTTTCAACATGATGGTGCCGCTGCATTTAAATTGTCAGAAAGATCACCTTTGCCACCAGCTTTGTATGCAAAGGACCTCCCTGGAGGAAGAACTCAAATCTTAAATGTTCGCCGAATCCGGAGAATCAACTGTCATCGAGTAGAAAGCAACGAGGATAGCGCACCGGAAAGCATTTCAGACACCAATGATTGGCTTAACCGGAATGGCGACTTGGATAATCCAAATGACAGCGAAGATGATTGCGCAGTGGACGATGAATCCGATATAGAGCAAAACAATGGCATCGAGGATTCGGCATGCCCAGAGCAGCAGAATGTGAGTGCTGCACCAAATGTGCCCGGATTTGTTCGGCCGATACGGAAGTCAAAGAGACAGGCTGAAAAGGTGTTAGTGACAGTCAATGCCGTTGAAACATGGAGAAATAAAGGAGGGAAGAAAAAGTAGGACAGAATGTGTCAATGGTTTACCAGCTTTATGTAGCTTGACCGAGAGATTCAGTTAGTGATATATTATGGGCGAATGGTAAGAAGTAGCTTGTGAATATTGGTTCATAAATAGATGTATAGCAGGCGCAATGAATCTTTTGGCATGATACATCATTTTTAGTCGTGTGAGAGTGAACAGTGCAACATAATTACACCGCTCGGCTTTGCCACAGGGCCGAGTCTCAATCAGGCAGAAAGACAACCGATAAAGTCAAATCAGGATGACAACAATTATCGATGGCAGCAGATGTTGAATGGACAATACATTAAAATGAGCGTCAACGGAGCGTCAACGATTTGTGGTCTTGTAAGTACGGTAATTCACCAGTGACTTGGTCGTTGTTATGCCTAACGGACGTACTGGCAGCTTTTATTGGCAAACGAGATAGCAACACGGTCAATGCGCCATTCTTAGCATGAGTGTCAACGCAGCGTCAACGATTTGTGGTCTTGTAAGTACGGTAATTCACCAGTGACTTCATCGTTGTTATGCATAACGGATGTATTGGCTGCTTTTATTGGCAAAAAAAATAGCAACAAGGTCATTGCCCCATTCTTAGCATGAGCGTCAACGGAGCGTCAACGATTTTTAGCTTTGCATCTGGAGTAAGTTATGTTCCGATTGGTTGTGGATATCCATGTATGAGATATTGGCAGCCTTTACTGGCAGAAACAACAGCGACATACTCCCTGCGGCATCCTGAAAATGAGCGTCAACGGAGCGCCAACAGTTTTAGGACTTGCATATTTCGTAATCAAGGCATCGCGCAGATCTTCGCGTGAAAAACTGTATTATTGACCGCCTTGTTAGGCAAAAATTCCATATATCGAAGGTGAAATACAGATACCAAATTACTCGATATTGCAAACTGCTCATCAAGCAAAAGCACATTGTTGGTTGCTGAAAACGCGATTTTGATATGATACTATTAACACACTGCAAATTCAAGAGCCTTATATGAATCTATAGATGGAGACGCTGGGCGACCCGCTGACAACCCACCCAATTCCGATGGGTTGGGGGTTTTCCAAGGAACCGTACCCGAGTGGGCAGTTCGGGTTTATTGACGACCCAGACCGTCAATTTGGCAAGGGTTCGGTTTGGACCCGGACCCAGACCTGAAGTGATGGTCTGGAACCGTTGCTAACACTAGTCCAAAGCTGCATATTTCATATACCAAACACTAAATTATGTGATAAATATTCATGGACTTAATTGAGGGAACCATTTGGTACAAACCCAGACTGAACCGGCTGGGGCCAGGTTTTATTGGAACTGCTATATTAGAAACGGTCCGAAAACGGAACCTTTGCTAACACCACAAGTTGACCGCTAACTTTGCTGCAGAATCCTAAAACAACAGAATTATTGTGAACATAGGGTGTCCTTCCGACTGGTATACCGCATTCGGAGATTCATATCTATCCACTATCAGCAACAAACTCAGTTTGAACCCAAGTAACTTCAACTGTTGCCACTCACCAAGATCCCAACTCTATCCTCTGTGCAAATTGTGCAAGATTCTGCAACACACTGACAATTCTGTGCCACGCGGTCACCACTCAGATACTTGAACTAGAGGCATAAAGACCAACCATTGGCGGAGTCATATGCAGGGGTGATCATGATCAACCCATTTGTCAGTATTCCATATGCCCGGCCCTGAAAGTTAGTTAGTGATACAATCATGTCAATGTCTCGAGTTCTTCAGGTGCATCTGGTTCAATTCTAGGTATGTCAGCAAAAACCAACCTTCAATTCTTTTATCAATAGCAGACTTGGATACGAGTGCTAACATTCAGGAATTGGGGGCATGAAAAATCCCTCTAATCTAGTGCACCTGCCGCTTCATAAATCACAACTAAGAACGAGCATCAAGAATATAAATATGAACTGCCAACATGTCTTCCGGACTCTTTCCAGGCACGCCTCGAATTGCATCCTCTCGCCAAGGGTTACTTTTTCCAGGCACGCGTCGAATTGCATCCTTCTCGACCGCATGTTACTTTATTGCTCCGTTCTCCCGTTATTCTGTTAAACTTCATACTATATTTACCCTTATGTACTTCTGTCTACATTCCCCAACTTCACTTCATCAAACATGGAACCTACGGCCAGCCAGGTGAGGAATCACTATTCACAGAAGAATCAAGAAGCCAACCTTGAGAGAGCAGATGCACGTACATTGCAGAAGACAGCCAATCTTCATTCCCGATCAAATGTTTGAACTTGCCACCCAACCTTCAAGTATAGTGTTGGAAATAGCTAATGTCCGGGCTATAATTCTGATGAAGCAGGATGATAACGATACCGATCGGGAGATCAGCGAGAACCAAAGTGAAGACCTTGGAGATTTCACCTTGTCAACCGATATCGAAGAAGACGATTTGGACAACCAGCAGGAGGTCCTCCATTCAGACCAGGCGCGCCGTGATAAGACATTACGAACTGCAAGGGTTCCACTGCCAAAGAAATGGAGCCATGCAGATACTGTCATTGTCTGCACTTCACTTCCAAATCTGAGACATCCAGCTGCTGCCATGGCACCACCATTGCTGAAGCACCAAAAGTCAACCATCAATATATCACGCGAGTCTGACATTGTACAGGCGCTCCCGCTTCCCAACGCTGGTGGAGACCAGAATGTTCCTCAACAAAAGCCCGGTGGTGGTGATCACAACGTTCCCCAACACCAAAAGGCTACTTTGGAGATAGCGAAATGATTCATGGAGGCAATCGTATTCACAAAGACTCCCTGGCCAATTATTTCCAATGAGAAGTACTCGATGGTTGATGAAGCTTGGCAACTAGCCATTGAAGCTCAGCATTGTCAGCGGGCATTAGCAGGTGCTCCGTTAGGTGCACCATCCGTGTGTCAATTGCCCAGTGGTCCATCTCTTAAAATTGACCCACAAACCCGAGAAGCTGTAAGTGTACATTTTTTTTCTACTCCTCAATTGGACTTATGATGATGCGAAACCCCAAAAATATTCGTAGTTAAAACTAAAGATTAGCACCATTCGAGGGTGTTTGGCAGATGGAGCTCGTTGAACTATCCTCCGAAGTTACCGGTTGGATTTGGTATCAGAGACTGAGCTTCGAATAAAGGTTAAGGAGCTCCTGTTTGATGATGCTTATCTCTTGAAGGTCATCGATGATAAGAAAGCATGGTCCATGCAGATGGAAGTTCTTGACTTAATCTACCATCAGTTTTTTTTCACCGCCAATAGCTTGGGGCGACAACCGACCACATCGCAATTCTTTCAACCTCTCACACTGCAGAGACTAGCGCTTGTGGCCGCAGCTATTCATTGTGCGCTGTCTCAGTATGGCACTGCAAAGAAAGTTACAGTTATGTTTTCTCAAGATGAATATCAAGGTAAATTTTGCCCTTCCACAGTGATAGATTGAATTGCTGCCGATGCCATTGCACTCATCACAATTACACATGGTGGGGCTGCTTCGTTGGGGGGGGGGGGGGGGGGGGGGGGGGGGGGGGGGGGGGGGGGGGGGGGGGGGGGGGGGGGGGGGGGGGGGGGGGGGGGGGGGGGGGGGGGGGGCGGGGGGGGGGGGGGGGGGGGGGGGGGGGGGGGGGGGGGGGGGGGGGGGGGGGGGGGGGGGTGCGCCGTGCGCG